>OLPK01000051.1_pt1 | contig 148098 bp, 119 predicted proteins | sample 1672261 | NCBI WGS metagenome assembly OLPK01 (sample SAMEA3136665, study PRJEB25190) | human gut metagenome
GCGGGGTGTGGGCCGGTTCGAAAGGATTGGCCCACACCCTTTTTATGATGCAGAGCTTTTTGATGCACTGGGTAAGTACTTATACCCCTAGGGATGATTCGCCCCCCGGTGCAGAGCGGTGTGGCGCAAAGCCTTTCTGATGCTGAGCTGTGTGGCACAAAGCCTTATGTCCTTCGTGCATCAACATCCCTGCCGCAACCCCAACACCTAACGGATTCGCCGTTCTGGTCACGGTTTTCGCTGTTTTCGTCACCGTTTTCACCGTTATGGTCACTTTTTGGTTTATTTGTTGACCAAAACTGCGAAAACAATGCCGAAAACGGCGAATCCCCCTTAATGGCAGCTTGTATAGAAAAGAGCTGCTACACACCACGTTTGTCGCTACCCCACACATCCTTATTGATACAAACTATAAATAAGAACCCTCGAAAGCCGTGTTTTGCCATCATCCGCTTGTTCTAATTTATAGAAACTATCAATAAGAACGCATGAAACGCGCTAGAATACTCCCTATACCGCACGAAAACACTATGGAGTATCAATAAGGGGCACCTGATGGCAGATGAATACAGACCACTCGCCACATTGTTCCACATGGATGCCTCCACGGCCGCACCCGCACATCTCGAGGAGCTCGCCCATGCCCGCCTGACCGCGGACTCCACATTCCGCATGGGGATCACCACGAAGCTGGGCGAATTGTTCATCGGCATGCCACGTGAACTCACGCGCCAGCTCAACGACGTGCTTGCGCGCGAACGCTCGATCGCAGTGCTGTGGAACGGCATCCCGCGCATCATGAAGCACAGCTACATCGTGCATGCGATCAGCGAGGAGATCCTCTCCACCAATGACATCGAAGGTGTGCGCAGCACGCGCAAAGAGGTGCAGCACGCCGTCGAGACAGCGCAGCACGAAGCCGCGCAGACCACACATGCCCCCCGCTTCGCGAAGTTCGCCCGCCTCTACCTCGGTCTGACCGCCGAGCATACGCAACTGCCGCAGACGCTTGACGATTTACGCACGATCTACGACGACGTGGTGGGCGACGAGATCGCGGACGACGACCGCCCCGACGGCGAACTGTTCCGCAATGGCGACGTGGAGATCATCGGTGCAGGCGAGCGCGTCGTGCACACCGGCGCACACACCGAGGCCCGCATCAATGAGCTGCTCACCCAGATGCTCGCCTTGATGAGGTCCGAACAGATCCCCGCGCTGTTGGCGGCCCCCACCGCGCATTTCCTGTTCGAATACACGCATCCGTTCTACGATGGCAACGGTCGTATGGGCCGGTATCTGCTCGCACTGAATCTGCAGCCCACGCTCACACTGCCCTCCGTGCTTTCGCTTTCGCGTACGATCGCCGACAACCGGCAGCGGTATTACAAGGCGTTCAGCAGCGCGGAGAATCCACTCAACCATGGCGAGCTCACGTTCTTCGTGCAGATGCTACTCGAGTGCATCGCACAGGCGCAGACCGAGCTCATCGAACGGTTGACACAGCAGTTGAACCGTTTGGGCAGGATCAGCGCGCATTGCGACGACCTCGGGCGCGAACATCGACTGTCCGAGCATGCGCGGCAGACATTGTTCGCGCTCAGGCAGGAGGCCGTCTTCGGCAGTCGGGACGGCATGTCACTTGATGCCGCCGCGCAACATCTACACCTGTCCAAGCAGAGCGCGCGCAAAACCGTGGAAGAACTCGAGCGGGCTGGGCTGATCACATTCACCAAACGGCGTCCACTCACGTTCGCGTACGCGGGCGAGCTGCCGGAATGACGGGCTTTGCCTCAGTACCGCTCACGCATACGTGAACGTCATCGGGTCATGGCCGGCGCGCGTCGGGCCGTCGAGCGCATCGATCTGCGCATGCTCTTCCGGCGTCAGCGCAAAACCGAGCAGGTCGAGATTCTCACGCTGGCGCTCGGCATGCACCGACTTCGGGATGATGATCGTGCCGTTTTCGATGTGCCAACGCAAAATCACCTGCGCGGGCGTCACACCGTGCGCGGCGGCGATGCGCTCGACGACGCCGTTCGCCAGGTCGGCGCCGCGTGCCATCGGCGAATATGCCTCCACCGCGATGTCGTGCGCACGGCAGTAGTCCACCACATCGCGCTGCTGCCATGTGGGGTGCAGTTCGATCTGATTGACGGTCGGGTACTCGCCTGTCTCATCAAACAACCGATCGAGGTGCTCGGGCATGAAATTGCAGACGCCGAGCGTGCGCACACGTCCGTCTTCACGCAATTTGCGGAACGCCTTCCATGTTTCGTCGCTACGCCAGTCGAACGGCGTGGGCCAGTGGATCATGTACATGTCCACATAGTCGAGCTGCAGCAGTTCGAGCGAATGGTCGAACGCGCGCATGGCGGAATCATAGCCCTGCTCGGAATCGCGCAGTTTCGTCGTCATCCACAGTGACGCGCGCTTCTCACCGGTGTTGTAGCCGGTCGCGGCGAGCGCGCGCCCCACGCCCTCCTCATTGTTGTATCCGGCAGCACCGTCGATGTGCCGGTAACCCACTTCCAGCGCCAATTCGACGACCGGCACCACGCCTTCGTCGTCGATGCGCAGCACACCCAACCCGATTTGCGGAATCTTCGTGCCGTCGTGCAGGGTGATGAGGGGGATGTTCGGGGTCCGTTCCGCGAGCGTGCTCATAAGTGCGCCTTTCTGTATATCTACGACCGATGCTAGCACTGTGCATGCAGTTGGCGATCAAGTGCAGCAAGGTCCTACGCCCTGCACCACTTGCCACCTTTCCCTCTGGCCACCCCTCCTACGCGCTGCCCTCTGGATTCGCTGTTTCGGTCACTGTTTTCGCCGTTATCGTCATCAATCCAGCGAAAAAATGACCATAACGGCGAAAACAGTGACGTAAACGGCGAATTGTCAGCCGTCTACAGACGCCAGAGGCATAATCCCCGGAACCGGGCGCAAAAAACCGTGCGCCGGCATCCAATGGGCACCGGCGCATGGCAGGAGGAAGGAAAGGGGAAAGTAAGTCCTGATCAATCAGTGGCGGTTGCGCAGCTCGTGGACCATGTCTTCGAGCTCGAGTTCGCGTTCGAATTCGCGCGGCGTGGTCTCGGCGTCGATCGTCGCGAGTTCGACGCCGGCGATGCGCGCGAAGTCCTCCCACGCCTCACGGCCGACCGACGTGGTCATGCACGTGTGGTGCGAGCCGCCCGCGCGCAGCCAGCATTCGGCGGAGACCTCGAGGTTCGGCTCGGGCTTCCACAGGGCACGCGCGCACGGCAGCTTGCTCAGCGAGCCGAGCGGTTCGACCACATCGACGACGTTCATCAGCATGCGGAAGCGCGTGCGCACGTCGGCAAGCGAGACGACGACCGCGTCCTGCTTCGGCGCCACAGTGAACACGAGGCGCACGGGGTCAGCCTTGCCACCGATGCCGAGCGGGTGGATCTCCAGACGAGGCTTGGCGATCGTGCCGACCGACGGCGAGACTTCGAGCATGTGCGACCCCATGATCATCTCGTTGCCCGGGGTGAAGTTGTAAGAGTAGTCCTCCATGAGCGAGGCGCCGCCGTCGAGGCCGTAGCCCATCACCGCGCCGATGCGCACGAGTACCGCCGTCTTCCAGTCGCCTTCGGCGGAGAAGCCCCAGCCGTATTCTGACGGGAAGCGCTGCGGACCCACACCAGGCAGCTGCGGCAGGGCGCCCAGGTCCTCGAAGTTGTCGACGCCGGCCGTACAGTTGTTGGCGCGCATCATGTTCACCATCGCGCATTCCTCGCGCGCGGCGATGAACAGCGAATCATAGTCCTTGTCGAGCAGCTCGGGCGCAATCTCGTACTTCGCCTTGTAGTCCTCGATGAGGTCCTTGACCTGATCCTCCTTGACCGCGTCATAGGCGGCTACAAGCTCGTTAACGGCCCAGGTGTTGATCGAGGCACCGAACACGCGCTCGGCCTCGGTCTTGTCGCCTTCGGTCACGGCCACGTTGCGCATGTTGTCGCCCCAACGCATCACGTTCATCGTGTTCGAAGCCTGCCAACCGGCGCATGCGCGTGCCCACACGCCGATCTTGTCGGCGACCGCCGGGTCGGTGTAGTGCCCCACCACGATCTTGCGCGGAATGCCGAGGCGCGTGACGATGTACCCGTATTCACGGTCGCCGTGCGCGGCCTGGTTGAGGTTCATGAAGTCCATGTCGATGGTGTCCCACGGGATCTCGAAGTGGTGCTGCGTGTTGAGCTGCAGCAGCGGCTTCTTGAGCGCCTCAAGCCCGCGGATCCACATCTTCGCCGGCGAGAAGGTGTGCATCCAGGTGATCACGCCGATGCAGTTGTCGTCCGCGGAGGCGTCGACCATGAACCGGCGCACGCCGTCCGACGATTTCAGCGTCGGCTTGAGCACGAGCTTGACGGGGATGCGCCCGCTCGCGTTGAGTGCATCGACGATCTCGGTGGACTGCTGTGCCACCTGGCGCAGCGCCTCTTCGCCGTACAGGTCCTGCGACCCGACGCCAAACCAGATTTCCTTGCCTTCGAATGGGTTGTTCATGGTCATGGTGTGTTGCCTCACTTCACTGTGGATGGTTGATATGGATGATGGGCGGCTCAGTGCTGCCCGTACACGTTCTGGTAGCGGTCGTTGAGCTTGTCGATGTCTTCCTGCGGAATCGGGATGATCTCGCCCAGTTGGCGCGCGGCCCACATGGTGTGCGCCACTTCCTCCGTCATCGCCGCCGCCTTGACGGCGGCCTCGGCGTCCTTGCCGATCGTGAACGGGCCGTGGTTCTGCATCAGCACCGCCGGCGACTTGGGGTATTGTTTGAGCGTCTCCACCACGCCTTCGCCAATCGCCTCAGACCCGATCAGGCGGAACGGCCCGACCGGCACATCGCCGCCGAACTCGTCGCCCATCATCGTCAGGCCGCAGGGAATGTTCTGCCCGGTCGCGGCCCATGCGGTCGCATAGGTGGAGTGCGTGTGCACCACGCCGTACACGTCCGGCATATGACGGTAGATGTAGGCGTGCGACGCGGTGTCGGACGACGGCGATTCCGCGCCGTCCACCACATTGCCGTCCAGATCGCACACGACCATCGAGCTCGGCGTCAGGTATTCGTAGCGCAGACCGGAGGGCTTGATCACCATCAGGTCCGCGGTGCGCAGGCGCTGCGAGACGTTGCCGGCCGTCCATACGACGAGATTCCACTTGATGAGCTGTTCGTGCAGCGACGCGACCACTTCGCGCACCTGCTTGACTTCCGCGCGGACCTCCGGCCCATACTCTGCGAGCGTTGCCATTGTTGTTCCTTTCCGTATTGGCTGAATGACTGTTGGATTGACTGCTGGACGATTATTCGGCGCCGATCGGCATGCATTCGACCGCCGTGCGCTCCACCGGCAGCGCCTGCATGAACCGCGCGAAGAACATGCGGAATCCTTCCACATCGGCGGATTGCGGGTCCTCCGTCACGGACTGCGCGTTTGCAAACACCACATCGTCGAGATAATCGGCGAGCGGCGTGTCCGCATGCCGCAGATAGCCGGCGAGCACCGCCATGCCCCAGGCACCGCCTTCCGACGCCGTCGTCATCACGCGGATCGGCGTATCGAACGCAGCGGCGAGGATACGCTGCGCCACAACGGGCGTGGCGAAGATGCCGCCATGCCCCACGAGCGAATCGATCTGCACGCCCTCGTCATGGGTCATCACATTCATGCCGATCGTGACCGGCGAGAACGCGCCGAACAACTGCGCGCGCATGAAGTTCGCGAGGTTGAACCGCGCCTCCGGCTCACACACGAACAACGGGCGCCCTTCGGCGAGCCCGGCCAGGAATTCGCCGGTGCGGAACGGGTAGGCGAGCATGCCGCCGGCGTCCGGGTCCGCCTGCTCGCTGATTGCGCTGCGGAACAGCGCGCCGTACAGGTCGGCGTCGCTGACCGAACCGCCGTTGAGCTGGGCGAATTCGCGGAACAGATTGATCCACGCGTTCAGATCCGAGGTGAAGTTGTTGGCGTGGCTCATGCCGGCCAGATCGCCGGCCGGGGTGGTGACCAGATCGACTTCCGGGCGCAGCGTGGACAGCTTGTGCTCGAGCACCACGGTGGCGAAGATCGACGTGCCGGCGGAGACATTGCCGGTGCGGCGGCGCACGGAGTTCGTGGCCACCATGCCGGTGCCGGCGTCTCCTTCCGGCGGTGCGAGTTTCACGCCCGGCTGCAGCACGCCGGATGGGTCGAGCAGCGCCGCGCCTTCCGCCGTGAGTTCGCCGGCCGGTGTGCCCGCGACGAGCGGCTCGGGCAGCAGATCCTCGAGTTTCCACGGCTGGGCCGCCACTTCGGGCAGTGCATCGAACCGTTCGATGAAGTCCTGCTCGTACGTCTTGGTCTGCGGATCGATGGGGAACATGCCGGAGGCGTCGCCCACGCCCAGCACCTTACGGCCTGTGAGCTTCCAGTGCACGTAGCCGGCGAGCGTGGTGAAGTAGCGCACCGAACCGATGTGCGGCTCGTCGTTGAGCACCGCCTGATACAGATGCGCGATTGACCAGCGCTCGGGGATATTGTATTGGAACAGCTGCGAAAGGCGTTCGTGCGCCTCGCTCGTGTTCGTGTTCTGCCATGTACGGAACGGCACGAGCAGCTCGCCGTCTTCGTTGAACGCCAGATACCCGTGCATCATCGCGGAGAAGCCGATCTGGCCGATGCGCACGAGCTTCTGCCCGTACTGCGCCTCCACGCGGTCGGCGACGTCGGCGTAGACGCTCTGCAGGCCGCGCCAGATCTTGTCCACGTCGTACGACCACAGGCCGTCCACGAGATGCGACTGCCAGCCGTAGTCACCGGTGGCAATGGTATTGCGCTCATCGTCGATGAGCACGGCCTTGATGCGCGTGGAGCCGAACTCAATGCCGAGGGACGTGCGCCCGCTGCTGATCTTCTCGGCGATCTTGTCTTGCGAATCCGACATCGTTCCTCCCGTATGAATGTGCACGTCGTTGTTGGCTATCTCTATGTTAGCGCTCACATGCACGGAAACACGCCGAGGGACCAAAATGGCACTCGCCTTCGGTGAGCACCGGCAGGTCAACACGCCGAGCAAGCGTTGGCATTTCAGTCTTTGGCTGATTGCCGGCGCCCATCCCGCGCATTGGGGGCCACACACGCGGTACTTTGAAATACACACACAGTGGCGGCACGGGCTTCGACGCCGAACCCCATGCCGATTGCGCGTGAACCTTCGTGTCGGGTACCGCAGAAAGGACAAAGAGGCCATATGACACAGCAGAGTGAAACACATGCCAAGCTCGTGGTAGACGACGAATTCAAGGTCGGCCCGGTGCACGACCGGGTGTTCGGGTCATTCGTCGAGCATCTGGGACGCTGCGTATACACCGGCATCTACGAGCCGGGGCATCCCACCGCCGACGAAGAGGGGTTCCGGCAGGACGTAATCGACCTGGTCAAGGAACTGGGCGCCACTACCATCCGCTACCCCGGCGGCAACTTCGTCTCCGGCTACAACTGGGAAGACGGCGTGGGCCCCAAGCAGGACCGCCCCCGCCGCCTCGATCTGGCGTGGCATTCCACCGAGACGAACCAATTCGGCTTGCATGAGATGGCCTCGTGGCTGCGCAAGGCTGGTGGCAACGAGCTCATGGAAGCCGTCAACCTCGGCACCCGTGGCCTTGCCGAAGCACTGGATCTGCTGGAATACGCGAACGTCCCCGAAGGCACCGCCCGGTCGGAGGAACGCATACGCAACGGCGCCGAAGATCCGTTCGACATCCGCATGTGGTGCCTGGGCAACGAGATGGACGGCCCGTGGCAAACGGGGCACAAAAGCGCCGAGGACTACGGCAAGCTCGCAGCCTCGGTCGCGGCCGGCATGCGCATGATCGACCCGGACCTCGAGCTGGTGGTCTGCGGTTCGTCGAGCCACACGATGGACACGTTCGGCAAGTGGGAAGAGACCGTGCTCGAACACACCTTCGACAAAGTGAACTTCGTCTCCGCGCACGCCTACTACTTCCCGCAGATCATGCCCGACGGTTCGCGCGACATGGCGTCGTTCCTCGCCTCCGGTGTGGACATGGACGGCTTCATCAAAGACGTCGGCGCCGCCATCGACGCCACCCGTTCGCGACTCAAAAGCGACCACAACGTGTACATCTCATTCGATGAATGGAACGTGTGGTATATGGGGGAAGAACCGAGCAAGAACCCCGAAGGCATTGGCAACTGGCCAGTGGCGCCCCGTTTGCTCGAAGACATTTATTCAGTGGCGGACGCGGTGGTGGTCGGGGACCTGCTCATCACATTGCTGCAGAACGCCGACCGCGTGCACGCCGCCTCGCTCGCCCAGCTCGTCAACGTGATCGCGCCGATCATGACCGAACCCAACGGCCCGGCATGGCGGCAGACCACCTTCTACCCGTTCTCGCTCACCGCCGCCTGGGCCAAGGGCGGCAGCGTGCTGGAACCCAAGATCGAATCCCCCCAATACCACACCGACCGCTACGGCGATGTGGCATCCACGAACGCCGTCGCCGTGCGCGGCGCGGACGGCTCCGTCTCCGTGTTCGTCACCAACCGCTCGTTGGACGACGAATGCACATTCGACATCAAACTGCCGGAGGGCTTCACACCGCATGAGATCGAGGCCCGCACCCTCCATGACGACGACATCCTCGCCGCCAACACACTCCACGACCAACACCGCGTGGAACCATACACCAATGACTCCGCCTCAATGCACAGCGGAACCGTCTCGGTCACGCTTCCACCGGTGAGCTGGACAGCCATCCAGATACGTTGACACACGCGCACACATCCGGTTTCACCTTGGTGGAACGCTCATCGAAGAAGCGCTGATCCGCCGGTCAGCGCTTCTTCGGCTTCGCTTTGCGCAACGGCGACTGCGGTTCGGCCGGCTTGAGCATGGGGAACTGCGCCAGCAGCCACCGCCGCACCGCCGGGACGCGGCAGATGCCCACGCCCACGGCGAGCGCCGCGATTGCGACCCACGATGCGATGTCCATGCTCAGCAGCATCAGGATCACCACAAGGCCGCATGCGAGCAGGCCGCCCAATTGCTGGTACTTGTTCTGCTCCTCGGTGATCTGCTCACGCTTGAGCGGCATCGACCCCAGGAACATGTCCAGCGCGCAGCAGCCAATGCCGACGACAATGGAGACGATGAGTTCAGTGGTGTTCATGTGTGTACCTTCCTTGGTTGGGCAGGGAACCGCACCATTGCGACCCCACGAAAACTATTCCGCCTCGCCCGAGCGCGGCATGCGCGCCCGTGAGGCCCGTGCGCGCATGCGGGTGGCCACCGCGCCTTTGCTCACGCCCGAGATCTCCGCGATCACTTCTTCGTACGTGGTGTCGGCGGTGGGGTGCACAGCGCACACCGCACCGTGCCGCATGACGACGATGCGGTCGGCTATCGCGAACACGTTCGGCAGGTCGTGGCAGACCATGATCACGCTGCGTTCGGCCGATCGCAGCCGCACAATGTAATCGAGCACTTCGGCCGTCTGCGTCACCGAAAGCGAGGCGGTCGGCTCGTCGAGCACAATCAGGCTCGGGTCATTGAGCAGTGTGCGCGCGATGGCCACGGTCTGCCGCTGGCCGCCCGAAAGCGAGGCGATGCTCTGCCCCGCGCGCACCGGTGTGGACAGTGTGTTGAGCACTTCGCGCGCCTTGGCGTACATGCCCGCGTCGTCGCGCACCGAAAGCCCTTGGCGCATCTCGCGCCCCAGGAAGATGTTCGCGGAGACGTCGAGGTTCTCGCAGAACTGCGGCTGTTGAAACGCCGACGCGATGCCCAGTTCCGCTGCCTTGGCCACGCTGTCGAGCCGCACCGTCTCACCGCGCACCGCGATGCTGCCGACGTCTGGCTGCACGAGCCCGGCCAGCACGTGCACGAGCGTGGATTTTCCAGCGCCGTTGTCGCCGACCACGGCCACAATCTGCCGCGTCTGCACCGCAAGATCGACGTCACGCAGCGCCTCCACGCTCCCATAGCGTTTCGAGACCCCGCGCAACTCAATCAACGTCGACTGATGGCTCATCGCCTTCCCCCTGCTTGCCCTTCTGGGAGCGCCCGCCGTTGAGAGCCTCCCTTTCCTCGTTCTCCATCGCCATAATCCCCGCGCCCAGCGCGCCGTTGATCTTCGGCAGCTTCGCCTCGAGCACCGCGATCGGCGTCAACGCGTCAGGGAACAGCAGCCGCTGCAGCGCCTCGCGGAAGGGGTCCAGGAACACCTCACCCGCCTGCGCCAGCTCGCCGCCCACCACCACAAGCTCGGGGTCGACCGAGATGCACAGCGTGGACGCCACATTGCCTATGCGCACCGCGGCGTCGGCAATCACACGCCGGCAGCCCGGATCGCCGTCGTTCGCCTTGAGCACCAGATCATTGAGCGTGAGGTCGCCATGGGTCACCGCCAGCAGCGACGTGAGCCTCTGCTCATCCACCACGGTGTTGAGGCAGCCGCGGTTGCCGCATTGGCATATGGCACCCAGCGGATCCACTTGGATGTGGCCTATCTCGCCGGCGAGGCCGGTCACCCCATGGTGCACTTCACCGCCGCGCACGATGCCCGCGCCCACACCATCGCTCGCGTTCACATATACGAAATCCTCGATGCCGCTGCCCGCACCCACGCGCGCCTCACAGAAGGCGCTCATGTTCGCGTCGTTGTCCACGATCACCGGCACGTCGAACATCTCGCGGAACGCCGCGGCAATGTCCTCGTCCTCCCAGCCCGGCAGCAGGCCAGGCACGGCGAGCATGCGCGTGCGTTTGTCGACCGGCGCGCCCAACGCCACGCCGATCGCGAGCAGCTCGTCGGCCCCCGCGTCCATCTGTTCGAGCGATTCGCGGATCATGCGCGCCGCGATGTCGAGCGTCGTATCGGGCAGATGGTTGCGCGCGAGCGGGTAATGGTGCTCCATGTACGGCGAGCGCATGTCGTCGCACAGCACAACGCGCAGGCCCCGGCGTGTGATGTGCACGCCGGCGGCCAAACCGTTGTGGTGCGCGAGGGTGACGAGCTGCGCGCGCCGGCCGTTGCGCACGGTGCCATGCGTCTCGAGCTGGCCTTCGTCGGACAGCTGATGCACGAGCGCCGAGATCGTGGCGGTGGAGACGCCCATAATCTCGGCGAGTTCCACCTGCGTCATCGCACCGAACTTATGGATCGATTCCAACAGGTTGGCGCGATTCGCTTCACGAAGCGAGCTCTGCGAGCCCAGCTTCTTCTTTGAGAATCGTCCTGCCATACACACCAGCATAAGGGGCACGCTCGGGGAATCAGTCTTGAATACGCGAAAATCGTGGAAAATGTGCAGAAAATCCCCGTATTGAGTTCAGAACGTGAACCCATCTTCACAAAACACGCCGTGTTGAGTTTGACAACTTAACACAAAGGCGTATCCTGACGGTAGATCTCATCGAGATCACAGCAGAGACGCTGTACATTCCGTCGAAGGAGATGGAGCAGATGAAACGCATCACCAAGATAGCAGCCTTCATCAGCAGCCTGGCGATATGCGCCGGCGTGAGCGCATGCGGATCCACCCGTTCCGGATTCGAACAGACCGGTGGCACCCAGAAGCTCGAGAAAGGCGCGACGATCGGCATTTCCATGCCAACCAAGTCCGAAGAGCGTTGGAACAAAGACGGCAACAACCTCAAGAACAAGCTTGAGAAGGCCGGCTACAAGGTGGTTCTCAACTACGCGGACGACAAGCCGGCGCAGCAGAACGCAGACATCGAGAACATGGTGAACCAGAACGCCAAGATCCTCGTCGTCGCGTCCAAGGATGGCTCCGCCGTGGGCCCCGCCGTGGAGAAGGCGCGCGACGCCGGTGCCACGGTGATCGCCTACGACCGCCTGATCATGAACACCGACGCCGTGGACTACTACGCCACATTCCAGCTCGAGCAGGTGGGCAAGCTGGAAGCCGAGTATCTGGTTGACCAGCTGGGTCTCAACGACGGCGAAAAGGGCCCCTTCAACATGGAGCTGTTCACCGGTTCGCCGGACGACAACAACGCCAAGTACTTCTTCAAGGGCGCGTGGGACATCCTGCAGCCATACTTCGAAAAGGGCGTGCTTGTGTGCCCGTCCAACCACGGCGGCGGTGTGACGAAGGACTTCACCGTCGATGACTGGCAGAAGATCTCGGTGCAGTCGTGGAAGACCGAGCAGGCACAGAAGGACATGGAGTCGATCCTCGACTCCACCTATGCCAGCGGCAAGAAGCTCGACGCCGTGCTCACCCCGTACGACGGCATTGCACAGGGCGTGATCAACGCCATCGAATCCAAGCGCCCCGACATGAAGCCCGGCACCGAATCCTGGCCGCCGATCACCGGACAGGACGCCATGGAGATCGCGGTGTCGAACATCGCGGCCGGCAAGCAGGGCGAGACGGTCTTCAAGAACGTGGACGAACTGGCCGACGCGGTGTACGACATGATCATCGAGATCGCCGAAGGCAAGAAGGTCACCGGCATCAACGGCGAATTCAACAACAACAACGTCGACGTGCCCTCCAAGCTGCTCGACCCGCAGAACATCACGGTGGAGAACCTCGACGACCTGGTCAAGGCGAAGTACCTCACGCAGGAACGCTTCGACAAGCTCACCAAGGGCGAGGCCATCCGCTGACGGACGGCACTCCTGAGGGGAAAGAGATCGTCATGGCAGACAACAACACGATTCTGACGATGAACAACATCGTCAAGACCTTCGGCCCGGTCAAAGCGCTCTCCGGCGTCAATCTGTCGGTGGAACGCGGCGAGATACATGCCATCTGCGGCGAAAACGGCGCAGGCAAGTCCACACTGATGAACGTGCTTTCGGGCGTCTACCCGCATGGCTCGTATTCGGGCACCATCACCTTCGACGGCAAGGAGTGCAAGTACCGCACCATCAAGGATTCCGAAGCCGACGGCATCGTCATCATCCACCAGGAGCTCGCACTCAGCCCGTTCCTCTCCATCGCCGAGAACATCTTCATCGGCAACGAACAGGCGAAGGGCGGCGTGATCAACTGGGACGAGACGCGCGCCAAGGCGGCCGAGCTGCTTAAGCGCGTGGGTCTGCCGGAGAACCCGGACACCAAGATCATGGACATCGGCGTGGGCAAGCAGCAGCTCGTGGAAATCGCCAAGGCGTTGTCCAAGAACGTCAAACTGCTGATCCTCGACGAGCCGACCGCCGCACTCAACGACGAGGACTCCGCCCACCTGCTCGACCTGGTGCGCCAGCTGCGCGACGAGCAGGGCGTGACGAGCATCATCATCAGCCACAAACTCAACGAGATCGCCGCCATCGCAGACAATGTGACAATCATCCGCGATGGCGCGACAGTGGGCACGATGTTCGTCACCCCGGAGACTCCGCTGGACCAGGACGAACTGATCCGCAAGATGGTGGGGCGCTCGCTCACCAACCTCTACCCGGAGCATGAGTCCAACAAGCCCGGCGAGGAGTACCTACGCATCGAGGACTGGACCGTGCACCACCCGCTCGACCAGAACCGAGTCGTGGTGGACCACGCCAACATCAACGTGCATTCCGGTGAAATCGTGGGCCTTGCGGGGCTCATGGGCGCCGGGCGCACCGAGATGGCGATGAGCCTCTTCGGGCACTCGTACGGCTCCAAGATCTCGGGCAAGGTGTTCGTCAAGGGCAAGGAAGTGAACCTGCCCAACGTGCAGGCCGCGATCAACGCCGGACTGGCCTACGCCACCGAGGACCGCAAGGTCTACGGGCTCAACCTGCTGCAGAACATCCGCGAGAACGCCTCGCTGGCGTCGCTCGAGAAGATGAGCTCGCACGGCATCATGAACGACAACATCGAGCAGAGCGAGGTCGAGGAGTACCGCCGCGACTTCCACATCAAGTGCAACAGCATCGATGTGAACGTCGGCACACTTTCCGGTGGCAACCAGCAGAAGGTGGTGCTCGCGAAGTGGGTCATCTCCGACCCCGACATCCTGATTCTCGACGAGCCGACGCGAGGCATCGACGTCGGTGCGAAATACGAGATCTACGAGATCATCAACCAGCTGGCCGACGCCGGCAAGGCCGTGATCGTCATCTCGTCGGAGCTGCCGGAACTCATCGGCATCTGCGACCGCATCTACACCGTCAGCCAAGGCGTCGTCACCGATGACGTGCACAAGAACGGCTTCACCCAGGAATATCTCATGAAAGGCATGACCAAGGAGAAGGAGGTGGTTGCATCATGAGCACCGTCAATGCAGCCCCAGCAGAAAAGAAGAGCGCGGGACTCCTCGCGACATTGGCCAACAATTCGAAGCAATACGGCATCGTGGGCGCGCTCGTGGTGATCGTGCTCGTCTTCGAGTTCCTCACCAAGGGCGTGCTGCTCAAGCCCAACAGCTTCGTCTCGCTCATCCAGCAGAACGCCTACGTGATCATCCTCGCCATCGGCATGGTCATGGTCATCATCGCCACGCACATCGATTTGTCGGTCGGCTCGATCGTCGCCTTCGTAGGCGGCGTGTGCGCCATATTGATGGAACGGCAGGGCGTCAACTGGATGCTCGCGATCCTCATCTCGCTCGTCGTCGGCCTGATCATCGGCTGCTGGCAGGGCTTCTGGGTGGCCTATGTGGGCATCCCCGGCTTCATCACCACACTGGCCGGCATGCTCATCTTCCGTGGCCTGGCCACCGTGATCGTCGGCGAATCCGTGCCGATCACCTCGCCGGAGTTCCGCGGCATCGCCCGCAACTACCTGCCGCAGCTGCTTGGGTGGTGGGGTCCATTCGACGGCTTGACCATCGTGGTTGGCATCGCGTGCATCGCGCTCTTCGCATGGAGCCAGCTGCGCCGCCGCGGCAAGGTCGCCAAGGCCGGTCTCACGCCTGAGCCCATGGCGCTCACCGTGACCAAGATCGTCATCGCAACGCTGCTCATCGGCTTCGTCACCTACCTGCTGGCCCTCTCCGGCAACGCGGACCAAGGCGGCATCCCGATCATGCTCGTCATCCTGGGCGTGCTCGTCTTCGTCTACAACTTCATCCTCACCCGCACGGTGTTCGGCCGCCATGTGTACGCGGTGGGCGGCAACCGCAAGGCGGCCATCCTCTCGGGCATCAACACCAAGCGCGTCGACTTCACACTCTTCGTGCACATGGGATTCCTTTCGGCAATTGCCGCGGTCTGCGTGCTCTCACGACTCTCCTCCGCGACCGCACAGGCCGGCATGGAGTTCGAAATGGACGCCATCGCAGCCTGCTTCATCGGTGGCACGGCCGTCACCGGCGGCGTCGGCACCATCCCGGGCGCTGTGGTCGGCGCACTCGTCATGGGCGTGATCAACCAGGGCCTGTCCATCATGGGCGTCGACACCGCAGTCGTGAAGACAATCAAGGGCCTCGTGCTCCTGGGCGCCGTGGCCGTGGACATCCTCTCCAAGCGCAAGAAGAGCTGAACCACCACATCATCAACGAAAGAGGCACATCATGAACATCACATCGGCGGCACGCGCCCGACTCTACGCCCTCACCGCGGTGGCCTGCGCGATCTGGCTCGTCCAGACCTGTGTGGAGGCGAACAACGCGGGCGAGCTCTTCAGCTGGTCGAATGTCATCTTCAGCATCTGCCTCATCATCGTCACCGGGTACTGCGCGGTGAACGCGGTGCTCGGCTGGAACACGAAGGAGGCGTCACAGGCAGACAACACAGACGAACACACCAAATGAGCATATGATGATGCAGTGAATACCCAGTGGGGGTGTTCCGTGGTCCACGGAACACCCCCACTTTCGCATGTCAGCGCCGCGGCGCCGCGCGCACCGACTGCCGCACGATCAGGTCGGCGGACACCAGACCCACGCCATGGTACGAAGCCGGGTAGCCGGGCTCGTCGCCGTCGCCCATCAGAAACAGCGCCTCCTTCATGGCCATCACGCCCAAGTCGTCGAAATCCTGCCGCACCGTGGTCAGTGGCGGGTACATGTTGCTCATGCCGGGAATGTCGTCGAAGCCGGTCACGCTCATGTCGTCGGGCACGCGCACGCCGTGCTCGTGCAGCGCGCGTATCACACCGATCGCCATCACGTCGTTCGAACAGACCGCGCATGTGGGCAAGCGGCCGCCGTTGGAGCCGATGTTGTCGAGAATATGGTTCATACGGCGGTACGCGTCGGCCGACTCCCAGTCGCCGCACTGCACCGTCACCGAATTCACCTTGTTCTCCGCGCACAGCTTGTTCCATGCCAGCAGGCGCGTGTGGGCGTCGCGCCACTGGCTTGGGCCCGCGAAAAACAGCACATTGCGGTGGCCGTATTTGCGGATCAGGCGCATCACCGCGGCCATGCCACCCCACTGGTCCACGCCCACAAGCGACACGCGGCGGTGGCGGCGCGCATTGAGCATGCGCATGCCTTCGCCCACGCTCACACCGCCATGCGTGGACGTGATGATCACGCACGGCTGCGTCACCTTCGCGCGGCACGCCACCTGGAACATCTCATCGGTCGGGGTCAGGAAGATGAACGCGTCCACGCCCTGCTGCATGAACATGCCGCACAGGTCGTCGAACTCCGATTGCGTGCACTCCGCCTCGTGGACCATCGCCACCGAAACGAACATCGTGTGGGCGCGGGCGGTCGCCTCGATCGACGACAGCGCGGTCACCGGGCCGTAAAAGCGTTGGCCGCCCGCGATCATGCCAATCGTGTGCGTGCGGTTCGAGGCGAGCGAGCGAGCGGAATTACTGGGGCGGTAGCCCAGTTCCGCAATCGCGAGCTCCACCTTCTCACGCGTGGCCGGCGAGACGTTGGGAGAATCGTTGATCACGCGCGAAACGGTCTGATGGCTTACACCCGCAAGTTTTGCCACCTCAAAAATCGAAGGGCGCTTTGCCCCCTTGCGGCCGGCCATCGCCACCTCCTGCGATTGTGCGCATCGAAAAGTGCGCTGTACTCGAAAGCTCTATGATTTACCTTAACGCATGAGCCGCAGTAATCAGAGGAGTCACCATGACTGAAAGCACCGAAGAAACCACCGCGAACAGCACCTGGAGCCGCATGCTCGCAGGCAACCGGCGCTTCGCGGAAGGCAAGGCCGAACACCCGTGGCAAGACAAGGAGACGCGCGAATCGCTCATCGACACGCAGAACCCGGATGCCGTGGTGCTCGGCTGCTCGGATTCGCGCGTGCCACCGGAGATCATTTTCGACGCGGGACTTGGCGATATGTTCACCGTGCGCACCGCCGGCCAGATGATTGACCCGGCCGTGTTGCAATCGCTCGAATACGCGGTGACCGGGCTGCACGTGAGCCTGCTCGTGGTGTTGGGACACCAGCATTGCGCCGCCGTGCAGAAAGGCGCCGAAGAGCTTGAAACGCTCATCACCAAGCTGCAAGACGAATCGCAAGGCGGCACACCGATGACGCGCGAACAGCTCATGGAGAGCCTGGACGACGTGATCATGGCCTCCGACTCCGAATTCCTCAAGAACGCGGGGCTTTCGGTCTGGCAGGCGCAGATGGCCGGGCTCGATTCGTCCGACGAATACGAGCAGGTGCATATCGCGCGCACCATCGAGCATCTCGTGACGCATTCGGACGTGATCCGCGAAGCACTCGCGCAGGAGAAACTCATGATTGTGGGCGCACGCTACCGTCTGGAATCCGGTCTTGTGGAGGTGCTGAGCTTCTAGCGGCCGGGTATTTGCGATTGTGGGGTGGGGGTCCTTGCCTCAAAAACCCCTTTAGGTTAAGGGATATACAACACACAATAGCGTAGTGTCGCATTTGAAGGGGTCGCCCCTATGAGGGACCCACCCCACAATCGCAGATACCTCAACTCGCGAGCGCCCAACGTGCCTCAACGCTGCGCCGTCCATCCATGAGCTGCTTGACCGAAAGAGGCGCCCGCACACGCACCTTCCGCCCCAACCTCAGGCTGATATGCTGCGCAACCCTCAGCACCAAGGCATGCCGGTCACCTTCCGTGCGCATATCCGCAGCGGTCACTTGGACAACATCCCACCCCAACTCGTCAAGAAGTCGGCGGCGATGCACGTCGGCCTCCCATTGATCCGCATGGAATTGGCCATCATATTCAATGGCGATTTTCAAATCGACATACGCCATATCCAAATACATGAACCGGCCGGTGTGCGGGTTCACCACCGGGTGGTTCACCTCCGGCGCTCCCAGACCATAGCTTTCCAACACCAGGCGAACACGGCTTTCCATCGAGGAATCCGTATTCTCACGCACCAAGCGCAATGCGCTCCTACAGGCCCGCAGCCCCCAGACCTTGACCGGGCACTCCCCCAGCCGGTCGAGATATGTTTCAAGGCGTTCGACCGAGGTGCGTTTGAGCTGTGGGTCGCGCCGCATCATGCTGTCGGCGAGCACCACAAGTTCCGCGGGGCTCAGCACTCGCGCCATCATCACCCACGTGCATTCCGGCGATGTGCAACACACTGCATCCTCCACTATGTGTGTTTGAATCACCCCTGCCCACCGCACATCACGGATGCCGGCAAGGCCATGATGCTCGTTCGCGGTGGCGATCACACGTTCAAGACGCATCTCACGGCGCCCACGCATGCGAGGGCGCTCAATCGCCAACAGCGCCAACGCCGTCATACGGCAGAACACCGGTGGCGTATGCATCTTGGCTTGGCCATCCACGCATTCCTGAAGCACTTCGTCACGTATGCGCCGCAATTCCTTGCTTTGTTTCGACTCATTCACATCAGCAACCCAAGCACACGCCACCATTCCACGCCAGTGCCTCCAGAACGATTGTGGATATGTGGAAAAACAGGCGCCCTACCCACATCTATCCACGATAACTACAACCGCGGGGAGAGCATGCCGGATACCAATAACTGCGATTGTGGGGTGGGACTTCTTGGGGGCAGCACCTCCAAATGCGACACTACGATATTAAGCGTTGTATATTCTTTAACCTACGAGGGTTCGTGGGTGAGGACGCCCACCCCACAATCGCAGATACCTGCCCAACCGCGTAATTGCCCTGCCAATGACCTACGCTTGAGTCATGTCTTTAGGTTTGAACATTCTGCTCATCTTCGTATTCCTCTTGCTTGGCTCGGTGTTCGCCGGCACCGAGCTCGCGCTTGTCTCACTGCGCGGCTCCCAAATCGACCAAATGGAACAGGAGGACGCGCGTGGCGCCCGCGTCGCGAAAATTGCCCGCGACCCGAATACCTTCCTTTCCACCGTGCAGATTGGCGTCACGCTCTCCGGTTTCCTTTCCGCATCATTCGGCGAATCCTCGATCTCGCCGTTCATCGTGCCGGTCGTGGAAGGCTGGGGCGTGCCCAGCAACGTGGCCGCGCCGCTGACCACCATCGTGCTCACGCTGATCATTTCGTACTGCTCGATTGTGATTTCCGAAATGGTGCCGAAGCGCATCGCCATGCAGCGCACCGAACAGATCGCCCGCGCCGTAGTGCCCGCGATCGACGTGTTCGCCAAGGTCTGCAAGCCGATCATCTGGCTCATCGGCAAGAACACCAATGGCATTGTGCGCCTGCTGGGCTTCGACCCGAACGAGACTGAGTCGGAGGTTTCCGACGAAGAGCTCCGCGTGCTCGTCAGCTCGAACTCGAACCTCTCCAATGACGAACGCACCATCCTCGACGACGTGTTCGACGCCTCCGAGACGATTGTGGCCGAGGTCATGCGCCCGCGCGCCGATGTCGCGTTCCTGAACGCGGACATGCCGCTGCGCGAGGCCGCCGCGTTCGTGCGCGACATGCCCTATTCGCGCTACCCCGTCTCCGGCAAGGATTTCGACGACATCCTCGGCTTTGTGCACGTGCGCGACCTGCTCGATGTGCAGAACCCGGACGGCATGACCGTGGCCGACGTGGTGCGCGACGGCATCTCGCTGCCGGGCACATCCAAGCTGCTGCCCAGCCTGGCACTGCTGCGCAAACGCGGCATCCATCTGGCCACGGTCATCGACGAATACGGCGGCACCGACGGCATTGTGACGCTCGAAGACATGACCGAGGAGCTTGTGGGCGATATCCGCGACGAATACGACCTGCCCGAAGAGAAGCCAAAGGGCGCCGAACCAGCCAATGTGTTCGTCAATGGCGCCGCGAGCGTGGACGGCGGCATGACGATCGAGGACTTCGACGACCTGACCGGCATCGAACTGCCCGACGGCCCCTACGAGACGGTGGCCGGCTTCTTCCTGGCCCACACCGGCAAGATGGGTGAGGTCGGCGACTCCTACACCTCCGATGACGGCTACACGATGACCGTGACCAAGGTGGATGGCCGCCGCATTGAGACGATCGAGGTGCGCAAGCAGTCCCCGAATCCGGATCCTGCGCAAACCACCACCAAGGCCGGAGACTGACACACCATTAGGCTGACAGCTCACGGTCAGGAAACTCCCCGCCGCCGCACGTAAACTCGAAAACAAGACATATGTCAGCCACTACGAAAGGACACGCATATGGCACTTTCATTCATCATCCCGGGGCTCGATGAGGCGACTTCGGAAAAGGTCATTGGCATTCTGCAGGAGCGTCTGAGCCAGGAACAGGCCGCCGCGCTCGTGCTCAAGCACGCGCATTGGAACGTCGCCGGCCCGAACTTCATCGCCGTGCACGAGATGCTTGACCCGCAGGTCGACGAAGTGCTCGCCATGGCCGATGAGACCGCGGAACGTATCGCCGCTCTCGGCGGCTCGCCGATGGGTCGCCCGGACGACATCGTGCGCTTCCGCACCTGGCCGAAGTTCGAGCTCGAAGGCCGCCAGAACACGCTCGAATACCTGCGCGCACTCGACGCCTACTACGACTCGTTCATCAAGGACGACCGCGAGGCGATCAAGGAGCTCGACGAGCTCGACGTGATCAGCTCCAACATCATCCAGGACCACGTGCAAAAGCTCGAGCAGTTCCAGTGGTTCATGCGCTCGCACCTGATCGACTAGTACCATCGATTCACAGGATTTTCCAAGGCCTCGGCGTGAACACGCCGGGGCCTTTCCCATGCGCCGGCGGTACAATGTGAGCCAAGAGCGGGGGTTGAAGCAAGACTCAGCGAGGAGGCGGAATCATGCTTGGGAACACAGATAAGAACATACGCAGCATAGTGACGACCATTGTCGCGGCGGCCACTGCAGGGGTGATCGCAGTGGGCGGCCTCACCTGGTGGGAGCTGGCGGGCAGCCCCACCATGGCGCGTGAGCAGGACACACAGAACATCACGCTGGTGGGCGAAGTGCCAGGCACCACGCCCGCGTTGAACATGGCACAGGCGGAGAAGCTCGCATCTTCGCGCGCCGCACTCGTGAAGCGCCTCGACGAAGCGCGCGCGGTATACAAGGATTCGGTGGGCAATGCCACCGCTTTCGAAGCGCGCAACATGCTCGCCGCATATATCGAAGGCACAGAAGGACTGCTTGACCACAAGCCGCAGCTCGCGGAGAATTTCGAGAGCCGCGCACAGGAGCTGAAGGAGGCGATGGACGACGTGCGCACCGGCATGGCAGGCAAGCGCACCAAGGCCAAGGAGCGCGAAGAGGCGCAGGCCAGGATGATTGAACAATGGAACGCCGAGATGGAAGCGCAGCAGGAGCAAGCCGAGAAGCTCGCCATGCAGCAGGCTGCAGAGGGGCTCGGCGCGTAAGGCCTGCCGTTCGCAATCGCAATACCTGCGCATGGTGGTTGTGTCGTCAAAAGACGACACAACCACCCTCTTTTTGCAAACGATGTCTTTTATGGTGGCGTTTTTACACACGCTGCACGCTCGTTCCTTACGCCTTCGGCTCGAAAAAACGCATTATTCGACGGGCTCAAAACTTGGTGTTCAACGGCTCTACTCCACTGTTCCTCTTCTGACATAACGCCCTAAATACGATGACTACGTTGTCTTTAGCCTAATTCACCGAACCTTTTACGGCTGCATTTCACATAAGATTCCAAATCACTGCACAGGGCGTTTCCGCAAACGGTTGCACAATGGTTGCGCACCGAAGCACCATCGCTTTGCCCTGAGGAATGCGCCTGATCCGGAGGGGCGTTCCCCGCATCCAGCGGGCAGCATCGCAGCGCCGCTCCATGCGGCGCACAACCGAAGATCCCTTCAGAGAAAAGGAGACAGCGGACATGACCCCTCTGTCTAAAGAGGCCGGTCTGCGCACCGGAGCCAATCGTCGCTCGACGATGAGCGGATTCATCACCAAGACGGCCGCCGGCATCGCGGCCGCCGCCACACTCATCGGAGGCCTTGCCATCGGCGCATCCAGCGCACAGGCCGCCGCCACGACGAGCTACGACCGCACGCTCGGCAACGCGCAATTCGAAGCCGCACGCACCCAGAACGGTCTGGCCAAGGAGATGAACTACGGCTCGATCCTGCATGCGTGGATGTGGTCATTCAACACGATGAAGGAACACATGGCCGAAATCGCGGACGCAGGCTACACGTCGATCCAGACCTCGCCGATCAGCGTCATCAAGGGACCCATGCAGGGCAAGAAATTCACCGAGAACTGGTACTACGTCTACCAACCGGCCGGCACCTCGATCGGCAATTCGGTCGTCGGTTCCGAAGACGACCTCAAGGCCATGACCGCCGAGGCCCACAAGTACGGCATCCGCATCATCGTGGACGCCGTCATCAACCACTTCACCTCCGACTGGAACGCCATCGAACCAAGCTGGCAAAACGCAAGCCTATTCCACACCAAATCCGAAGGAGGATGCGGAAATAACGGCACTGGAATCAATTACGGCAATCGTTGGCAAGTGACCCACTGCCACCTGCTCGGCCTGTGGGACCTCAACACGGAGAACCAAGAGGTGGGCAACCGCATGCAAGGATTCCTCAAGCAGGCAGTGGCCGACGGCGTGGACGGCTTCCGCTACGATGCCGCCAAGCACATCGAACTGCCCGACGAGTTCGGCACGCACTCCCCGTACTTCGACACAATCCTCGACAATGGCGCCCAATACCAGTACGGCGAGGTCCTGCAGGGCGACGCCGGCCTCAACGTGGCCGCCTACCCCGCGCTCTTCGAGAAATACTCGAGCAACGGCGGAGGCAACACCGCCTCGAATTACGGCGGTGCCCTGCGCAGCGCACTCAACAGCAAGAACCTCAATGCCGGCAATCTGAACAGCCTGCAGGGGCAGGGCGTGCAGGACGACCAGCTCGTGACCTGGGTCGAGTCGCATGACACCTACGCGAACGGCGACAGGCAGTCCACCGGCATGACCGCGTGGCAAATCCGCATGGGCTGGGGCGTCATCGGCACCCGCAAGGGCGGCGCGCCACTCTTCTTCAACCGTCCGGTCGGCTCCGGCGGCACGAACGCGCAGTTCGCGGAACAGTCACAGCTCGGCGACGCCGGCGACAACGAGTGGAAGAGCCCGGAAGTCAAGTGGGTCAACAAGTTCCGCAACGCGATGGAAGGCAACGCCGAGTATCTGCGCAATTGCCAGGCCGAGAACTGCCTGATGATCGAACGGTACAAGTCCGATGGCAGCAACGCGAACGACGGCGTCGTCGTGGTCAACATGGACGGAGACAAGAACCTCGCCGGTCTCGACACCACGCTCGACGACGGCACCTACACCGACCAGGTCAACGGCGGCACCATCACCGTCGCCAACAAGAAGATCACCGCAGGCTCCGTGAAGAGCGGCAAGGTGAGCGTCTTCGTCAACATCGGCACTGCGCCCACCCCGGATCCAGACCCGACGCCGGACCCGGATCCGACCCCGGACTCCACGACCACGGTCTACTACCCGAGCACGAAGTTCGGCGCGGACTCGACATATCTGCACTGGCGTTTCGCCGACGGCGGCACTTGGACCACGGCCCCGGGCGTCAAGATGACCGCGGCGTGCAGCGGGTACGTCTCGTACGCGATCGAGAATCCGGACGGCAGGCCAATCGAGTTCGTCTTCACGAACGGATCGGGCCAGTGGGACAACAAGAACGGCGTCTCCGGGCAGAACTACACCGCGACCGGCGCGAGCGTGGTCGTGACCGACAACTCCGGCAACTACGGCACCGCTGCCCCGTGCACGGTGTGATGCGCGGCGTGCACGCATAGCGCGTGTGAGCGAGCGGGGCCCGCATGTCTGTTGGCATGCGGGCCCCGCTGCGTTTTGGGCACACGGCGTGCGAGGCACTCAGCGCAGCGCGATTTACTCACACTCGGCTTCCTCCCCGTCTTCCGTAGATGCCGCCCAAGGCGGATTGGCAGCGTCGAAGGTCCCGGCGGACACCGCGTCGAGGACGGCATGCAGCTTACGGCGCCTCGGATACATGACGGTCAGGCGCGCGCGTTGCCGCTCGGCGCACTCCAGATCCCCCATGGCAATCAGCTGGCAGAAGATCTCCGCGATGCGCATGCGGTGGCCCTGCGTGTCTTCACGCAGCAGATCTGTCCGCATCGCGCAACGGCTGGGCGAGCAACGCACTGACCTCCTCACGGTGGGCCTCGCCAATCACCGGTGCCAGCGTCTCGAGCATCGGGCGGAACTGCGGCTTCACAAACCTGAAGAACACCTGTTCGCTCTCGTCGATGTGCATGCGGGCCTGCAGATACCGCCACGCCGCCTCACTCAGACGCTCCTCCACCAGCAGATGCTCATAGGCGAGGTTGCGCGTCATTCCCATGATGTGCTGCCCGTACTCGTCGAACAACCCCACCAGACGTGCGCGCACGGCCGGCCATGCCTCGCCGGCGAGCGCACGCAGCAGGTTGAGATAGGACTCATATTCCATGCAATCGACGAGCAGATAGTACATGATCAGCCGCATGGTCGCATCGCGATCATTCATGTGTTCATACGCGGCCTCAAGCACGGACAGATCACCATTCGGCAATTCCGCCCACTGCTGCCCGAAGGGGCGCAGCAGCTCGTCATCCGGATCGGGCTCAACGTCGCGCGCATTCAGCGACGGGTCGACGCGGCGCCCCAAGCCGTCCTGCCGCCGGTCAGCCGCGTAGGTCAGCGCGGTCTCGAGATCGCCCAATCCATAGAACCGTTCGAGGATCTCGCGTATCGCGGTCCACTGCGATTCCGTGAACAGGTCTTGTTCGAGGAAGCGATAGCCGAACCGATACGAGACGGACATGCCGAGCCGACCCTCCATAGGCCCGTGCGGCCGCTCTGGCCGGTAGTTTGCATCCATGAACAGCTCTTGCGCGTCGGAGCCGCCCCACTCGTTGACTTCACTCATCATGCGCCTCCTCGTGTGCTGCATCGCGCGTTTCCTTTACATATGCGCGCAACCGCGCCTGCAGGAATTCGCGATTCGGGAACATGTCGGCAATCCACGCGGCCAGATCAGTGGCGCGCGCGGAGCCGAGCACCTCGCTGATGCGGTCGAGCCACGCCCCGACGAGCCACGCGGACTGTTCCGCATCGCCGAGATACACCGCCGAGTCGGGCTGACGCAGGAATTCCAGCAGTCGGTCGATGGAGTCCTCGGACTCACCTTCGACGAGCATGTCGAGCAACCGCAGCCTGCGCTCTTCGCCGCTGTGCAACATGCAGTAGCATTTCGCCGCGTCCACAAGATGCTCCTCGCGCAACAGCCGCTCAAATGCGGGATTGTCGTCTCTCGACATGCATGCGCCGTGCCTGTACGTGGCCCAGTGTTCGATCAGCGCGACGTCGTCGGCCCAATGACCGCCGGCGAGCGCGCGCAGACGCGGCACGTACCGCGCGTCTGCGTCATCGCGCGCGCCGAGAATATACATCGCGTACAGGAGGCGCAGCCCCTCGACGTCGTGGAGGTGCTCGTAGGCCGCTTCGAGAACGGTGAGCCAGCCGTGCGGCAGATCTTCCAGCCGCTCGACGTCTGCCACGCTCATCAACCGTCGGCGCGCGCGATGCTTATAGCGCTTCTTCTGCTCTTTGCTGAGTGAGACGGACTCCTGCCAGGAATGCCGACCATCCCGATTCATGCGCATATACGCGGCGAGATCGGGCAATCCATACAGCCGCTCGAGCAGCATGCGCACGGCGCGCCATTCGTCTTCGCCGAGGCGGACGTCCGGGCGATGCCCAGAATTATGCCAGTACCACCAAAGCTCGTGCGAGGCTTCCTGCGGAAACGCCGTGGTGCGCTGTTCGATGCGCGCCGCCTCTTCCATCGTCAGCAGCACCGCGCCTACATGTTTGCAATAGGTGCGCCGCTGACCGTCGGGACAGCTGCAGCCGGCCGAGACGACGCGGCTGTGCAGAATGCGCACATCGACGCTATATGGCACCGAACCTTCCACCCGCGCATGCCACAGCCCCTCCGCGATGTTCGCGAGGTCGCGCACGCGACCGGCGTGAGCATATCGCCGCGCGCGGGCGAGTACCTGTGGTTCAAACAGCCTTTCGACGTCGCGCCGCGACAGTGCCGGGTAGGTGGGGCGCGGTGGGTCTTCGTGCTCTGTTTGCCGTGCTTGCTCTGTTTTGTCTATTTGCTCTGCGTAGCCGCCTGCGCCCGCTTCCGGAATCCCCTGTTGGGGCACGTCCCCCGTCATCCCCGCCATAACGACCTCCTCCTCGATGTCTCTGAGTGCAGTATCGCAGAAAAGATGGCCGAGGGCAACGTGGATGAGTGCAAATGCGGCTGAGAAGGAGCATTTTCTGCAGCAGGGACATGTATCAACGGCTTAACGCCAAGGATGCTAATCAGTGCCACCCCAGAAAATGCTCCCGACCAGCCGAGATACACAGGAATGAGCGTAGGATGTTGTGGCATGGAATATGGCTCATCGATGTATACGGCGCATCTTCCTTGGCACGCTGCCCTGCTGCGCTTCAAGGACTTGGCTGTGGATCAGCCTGCCCCTGAACGGATGAATGTATTCGGCATCTCGGGCTTCCCCAATCGCGAGATTGTGAGCAGTAATATCCTCGCGTATTTCTTCGATCCCGCCAATCCGCACGGATTGAAGGATCTGTTGCTGCGATCACTGTGGGAATTGCTGAAGGAACGCGGAAGGGACAAGAGTCGTTTCCCCGATGACGTGGACCTGTCGAATTGCTCTGTCGCGACGGAATACCCGGCACACGGCGAGGGCGCTGGCAAAGGCACCAAACGCATCGACATACTTGTGAAAATAGATGACAGGGTCGCCGTCATCATCGAAAACAAGGTGGATGCCGGACTATACAATCCGCTACACATCTACCGACATCAGCTGGAAGGCGAAGGATTCACAGAACCGTTGACTGTGGTCCTCCATCGCAGCAACGGCATGACCATAACAGCCGCAGATGACGTGAACCTAGGTGTGAGTCTATTCGATTTGTCATACGACGATTTCTTCGACCGCATCCTTACTGGCTTGGGTGAGGCCAGCCTGAATGCCGACCTGCGATCAGTGGACATACTTCACCAATTCATAGACAACTATTCACCACGTAGGATCGGACAGCGCATGAACGAGTCAAACACCCAGATCGATAATTTCCTCGAACAAGTCAAGGGCGTGGAGGGAGAACTCTTCCAAGCCATGGAGGATTACCGGACTTTCACGAAACTCAGCAGGGAGAAAATGCACAACTTGTATCTAAGCCTCGCCGAGGATAAGAGCATTACGGTTGATGCAGAGACTTTCACGCTGTTTGACACCTATGACTGGCGGCCCCAAAGCATTCCCACTGCGCGCGGATTGAGATACAATCTCCCGGGAATCGACGATTGGACCATCAACATCGAGTTCCTGCTGGTCTCTCTGCAGGAGACCATTGAACGCGGTGGTAGTGCCGGAACCATATGGTGCAAGGCATTTTGGGCGCCGAAGGAAGGCGAATGGAATCTAGAGAAAGATGCCCTGACAAGTCCTTTTTACCAGCAACTCGATAAGTCAATAGGATCAGGCGACGAAGCCATTCGCAGCGCAATGCGGGAGAAGCGGGAAGAGATACTCGCACAGGCCCTTGAATGCATTAGGGTTACATTCACGTCTAACGAAAACGGCTGAAGTTTTCAGGTCGTCTCTTATTGATGTACTGAAGGCCCTGACCCCTTGAGCAGCATTCTCGATGGCGCCATTCACCTGAACACGGCATCCAATTGCCACCACACCACGCCTTTATACTTTTTATATTCTTTATACTTTCAGGTTGAGGCCTCTGATGGCGAATCCGTTTAAACCTGCAGATACGCGCACGTAGTGTACGCTACAGCAGCAGATCGTCGTGCGTGTTCACTGACAGGAACGTGACATGCCCTGCCCCGTCCCTCGTGAAGTGCAGACGGTACTGGCCGTGCACATTGCAACGGTAGATGGTATTGCCGTGCTCGTCTTTGCGCCCGGGATTGTCACCGCCCCTGCCCGTGCGCAGCTGATGCTGCCGCAGCCCGTTGAGCGTCTCTTTGCCGGTGAGCACAAGCAGCATTGTGCGGATGAGCGACCATCGCGACATATCCCCGTGTTCGCACTCCGCGAGCGAATCGAAAAATGCATCCCCATACGCCCACCGCGTCAACGGGCGGCGCTCACGCTCCTCGACGGTGAACTGCAGTAGTGACTGCGCGCGCAACTGCCAGTCGAGCTCCTCGCGCGCCGAGGCGAACCGCCCACTGAACACCGCGAGCGGATTGGCCTCCCCAATCGACTTTTCGTACTCACGATTGCGCTTCGTCAGATCCGCGTTTTCTGCGCGCAGCTGTTCGTTGGCTTGCTCGAGCCGACGATTTTCGGCCTGCGCCTCGGTCAGCTGCCGGTGCATCGCACGAATCGTCGTCTGCGCAGAGGGCACCGAATCCACCGTCTCAAGCAGCGACTCGACCGGCACATCGGCGAGCGTGCTGTGCATGTGCAGGCGCGACAAGTACGCCAACGCGTCCACCGTGGGCAGCCATGCCGGTCCCTCGGGCAGCACACTCGGCGGCTCGACGACCGTATCCGCCGGCGACGGCAGCGAGAACAGCCATTCCCCTGCGTCGCGCTCCTCGATATGCAGCGCGATTGTTGCGCCGCGCGAAAACACTGGGCGCATATCGGCATTCGTATTCACCGCTGTGCCCGCGAACAGATCCGGCCCGCGCACCACAATCTCGACTGCTGACGAATCCACGAGCGCCGGATACACCATGAACTTGAGCATGTCTTCGCACACATACGTGACGCGGCCTGCGACGGTGACCCCGGGCGCGTACGCGCGCAATGCGGTCTCGGGACTGTTCCATTCCGGCACGATTTCAAACTCGCTTGTTCCTGCCGCATGTCCGCGCACATGCTGCCCTTTGCGCAGCAGTGTTTCCAGCGGCTGCGTTTCCGCGAGCATATGCGGCAGCTCGGCTATCGTCGCTTTGCGCGGCGTGCGCTCGTCTCCCACGCGCACGTATGCTGCGGAATCGAGCACCATCTCGACGACGCCGGAGACAAGTGCGCACTGCGGCGTGTGCGCGCGGCCTGCGTGTTCGCCGGCCGATGCAGCGCCGTCTTCTTCGCCGGGACTGCCAGCCCCGCCTACGCTGTAACCGCCGGGATACGCCGTATTCCACACCGCTTCGGCGAGCTCGCCGACCACGCGGGGACTGTCGGTGTGGCCATACATGCGATACAGGCGCGAAGGCGTACGCGCCGAACCATTGCGCGGCGGGAAGAAACGGCATGCGCCGCTGTATGCGCGCGCCCATGGCGGAAGATGTTCGCGCAGCCAGTCTTCGGCTTGACTGTCCGCGATCTCGAATACGACGGCGTCGCTTTCGATTTCATGGAGCAACTCAGGCATGTTCAGATACGGCTCGGCACCTCCAGGCGCGAGCGACACAAGAATGCACGGGTATTGCCGACCGGGCGAGAGGATGGCATTGCAGCATAGCGGCGCATACGCGGCGTCTATGCGGAACAGCTTGTGGTCCTCTCGGACATCGGCGAGACTCGGCTCCTCGGTGTGGTGCTTGGCTCGGGCCGCGGCAGCTGCGTTGTACCGGGGAGTCGGCGTTGGCGCTGAGACGCGCAGAGCCGCGGCGGCGGGTTTGTTGCGCGGCGCTGCGGCGAGCGCATTCAGTTTATCGTCGATGCGCGCGAGGAACTCTTGCGGAGGCAGCGCAGAGAGCACACAGTACACGAGGCTGGAATCGTCACACCACGCGTCGCCGGGCGGAAAGATGCGCACCGCGCCGTGATGCGGATTGACAATGCCCAGTTGATTGCGCGCCGACTGCTGCACTGCATTGTCAAGCACCACCGTCACGGCACGCGAGCCAACGGTCTTGCGCACCTGGTCGAGCGGAACATGCGGATCGCCGTGCGCATCCTGCGACAGCAGCACGCACGCAGTGTCGCGCGTCGACCTGCGCAGCCAGTTGACGAACTCGAGTAATGCAAACGGGTCCTTGATGATTTTGCCGTCATATGCGTCATGTGCATTGGCATTTGCCCTGGCCATGGTGGCTCCTTCGCCGCTCGCTCCCCAATACTGGTTTTCAGCATAGCAGCGCAAGATGGGAAGCATGTGGGTGAGGACGGAATGAGCATGGGTGGACGGTGACCTGCCGGCTACGTGCGCGATTCCGCCGCCTTTTAGGCGGGTCGGGGGTGAAATGACTTAGCGACGTTTCACCATGTTCCACGTGGAACGTTCCATTCGCCGGCTTGTTGACGCGATGTTCCTCAATCTGAAGTGCCGCGTCAGCTGAGTGATGACGCCGAAGGGATGCGCGCCTTCTGGCACTCCCGTATTTGCCGGGATTGCCAAAAAGGAGGGGGCGCGAACCTATTCTTAGCCGGAAGCAATTGATTCACGCCCCTAGCGTCATGTTGCCGTTTTTGGCGACGTGGCCATAGGTAAAGCTACAGTGATCCAAAATAAAAGGCTTCTTCCATTCCACCCAATCGAAGGCATGGCTTGATGTAGAGCCTATATGCCGTATTGCTTTAGTATGTCAGTAAACAGATTGACATTGGCTGAGTAGTTGGGATAAGCGACACTAAGCTGTTCAGGGTTCCGTGCATACGACAGCACGACATTGTCATATGCACCACCCCCATCTATGCAATTTCGCTTCTCTCTAGTGAACCCTTCGATATCTCGCTCAAGCGAATCATAACGTCTCAAGGCATCTCTCAATTCAGAGACGGCAAATCTCTCAACGTCCAAATTCTGATTCTCACGAGAGAATTCCAGAAGAAACAAGCCGCCACCACCATCATCGATGGCATCCGGCTGAAACACACTATCCGCAGAGGCACGAAGATCTATTATCAATTGATCCAGACAAGACAGAGATTTCAAGCGTCGAATCACATCGTTAGCAGCTAAACCTTCGGAGCCAGGAACTGGAGACGTCCCCTCCCGTAGAGCAAAAAGAGCGGAAACCGCCGTCAAGAATTCGCGCCGCTCCGCATCCATAGATTCTTCCTCCTTTGGCAAGGGCGGACTTTTGTAATCATGGCCATAGATTTCACTCATCGCCTCCACCGCAGTGGCCCAACAATGCTCCAAGCGGGTACGGACTTGAATCTCCACCCGATACCTCGCCCCCTCATCTTCGACCACTGCAAATAAATGGTGAGAGCGATAACCACTTTTTTGAGGCTCTCGAATGTAATCCTTCTCTGGATTCCTGCCTTTAAAATCAAGATTGGATTTGAGTACAAGAACAACCTGATCGACCTGCGAGGGCGAATCTACAATGACTCGGCATCCACCAATATCATCAAGCGCACCAAGTTCAAAGTGAGTCCCCGGCCGCCGCAGCTTATTCATTATGGAAGAGAATCTTTTAAGCCGGTATGTGCATACAGCGTCCGGAATCGGCGACACGGCATCCAGCAAGACGCCAAAACACTCCTGAGAAGGTTTCACATGTTGAGCACGCCATTGTTGAGCCACCAATACATCGTTCTCGTACTGATTTTCTCCGATGTTCTCTGCGCCTAGGCAAATTCCCCGCCCTGCCTTAGTAGCCGCCCGTCGACTCACGGCGGTCACGTTGCTTGCATAAATCATGACGAGATATTATACTAGATTGGTTTATAAGACGAAAGGAGGACACCGAATGACTACTATCGTCGATGTAGCTGATTATATCTTGAATAAATATGGCACGATGACCACGATGAAACTACAAAAACTTACTTTTTACGCACAAGCACAAGCGTTAGCAGTCACTGGTCATCCTCTATTTGAAGAAGACTTCGAAGCATGGAAAGGCGGCCCCGTCAGCCGCGCACTGTACGCCAAGCATCGCGGAATGTTCCTGATTCACCCAGGTGAATTGACAGGAACATCGCCCCAACCAGTTGCAAAGCATGAAGAGGCAATCATTGGCAGCGCATGCGATTCGCTATCGGCATTGACGGGAAACCAGCTCAGTCGCAGGACCCACTCAGAAAAGCCATGGCAGGAGGCGCGGGGTGATGCACTTCCCAACGCCGCCAGCAGTGAAGTCATCAGCAAGGAATCCATAAGACGATTCTATGCGGATAATCCCATTGTATAGACGGGGCAGCTAAACGATCTAGAGCATACAAGTGGAGAACATCCATATGGCACACCAGCTATCCAGAATCATCACGATGGGTGCGCTCATCACTGCCTGTACGTTGGCATCGGCATGTGGGAGCACAATAGGAGCCGCAGACGAAGACAGGCCGGCGCAACAGTCAGCGCCAAGCATCGCCCCATACACCAGCTCAGTCGACAAGGATGGCGACGGCGTCGACGACCAAAGCGACATTCTGCAGAACGCGCGCGCCTATATCGCCACAAAACCGGCATACAAAAGCGAGTATTACGCGACCGGCTACCCGAACGACGGGTACGGCGTGTGCACCGACGTCGTAGGTGCGGCCCTGCGCGGAGCAGGCTACGATCTGATGACACTCGTGCATGAAGACATACTCGCCCATCCCGAGAGGTACGCGATCGACACACCTGACGTCAACATCGACTTCCGGCGCGTCCCCGTACTCAACGCGTACTTCGCCGCGCACACGATCAATCTCACGACAGACACCACCGACGTGGGGGCATGGCAGGGCGGAGACATCGTCGTCTACAGCAACCACATCGGCATCGCCTCCGACACGCGCAACGCAGACGGATTGCCCTTGCTCATCCACCACGTGAGCGCGAAACAGAAGCAATACGAAGAGGATGTGCTCGGTACGTTTCCGCAGGAGCTGGTCGGGCACTACCGGATCAGTTGAGCGCGGAGGCGGGATGGAGCAGCTGCTTCATTGCGCTTCTGCTTCCGTTTTGCATACGTCGCAAAAGAGCAAGGTCATATGGTCAGCTATCTGTCTCACCGATGGCCGCCGACGCACGCGTGTCGGCGTATGCGAAATAGCGGGCGCGTACAGCGAAGTACGCAGGGTAGAGCGTGGAGAGAAACGCCGCGAAAAAGTACGCGTAGCATTCGATTCGCCCGACACTCCAAAACTGTTCCGAAACCAATGGGCGACCATGGACCCAATCAGGCAGTACGCACAGCACAACCGCGGATAGTCCCACAATCAGCGCGGAAGTGACGACGATAGTGGTGCGGCGGGAGCCGGCGGATTCGCGAGCATCAAAGCAGGCGAGCAGAAGACGGTAGATGGAGTAGGCGAAAACAACCCAGAGCAGGATCGATCCAAGGCAGAAGACGAGCGAATGCGTGTACTCCCCCGGAGTGGCGGGGCACGGATCCATGAACGAGCAACCCGGCGGAATGTCGGGGGCGTTGTCGGTGACCGTCATCCACATGACAAACGCCAGAAGAAGGACCACCGGAACGTCGAGCAGGAAGATGACACCGAGCACCCATGTGATCCAAGCCGGAGGCTGGTGGAAACGGCATGTGAGCGCTGGTTTTGGGAGTGGAGATGATTGGTGGGGCAATGCTTCTCCTTGGATTGGGCGGGCTTGTGTTCAAGTGTAGGTTGGGAGCAAGAAGGGTGGGGAAAGACAGGATTCCTGTAACGCTTGTACCGTTATCTCGCACTGGCTTCCTTTCCCCCGTCAAAGACGCCAAGAAACCAGCGTAACCTCATATACCGCACACGTCATAACACAGTCTAAACAACTAACTCTGCAGGCATAGCCGATCATTCCCGCCATGCGCAATCAGGATTACTCGGACTATCCCTCAAACATCACCCAATTCCCACGACCAAATGCTGACGATAAATTCAGGCGGAAAAGGGAAACCATCTAAAATCAACCGAAAGGCACACTGACGGAAGGGACTGACATGGCAGACAGCGTCGATTTTGAAGTAGTACTGCGGAACGCCGTCCAGCTCCCGCTTGTCCGTGTGGAAAGGGAACCATTTCTGCGCTCGCAACTACAGCGGCATTTTCCGAAACAAGTAGTGGATCAAGCAATCGCCGAATCGCCTGCAGCTGCTGGAATCAATGCAGATCAACTCAATAGCATTGCATATGATTCCATCAATTACGAAACCAGTAAGGTTACAGCGCTTTCATTCGCGGCGGGATTGCCAGGTGGAATCGCTATGGCCGGCACAATTCCCGCAGATCTCACACAGCAGATGGCCCATATACTGCGAATCATGCAGAAACTGGCATACCTCTATGGATGGCCAAGTCTGATGGACGAAGAGAACAGCGCTATTGACGATGGAATGGTGAACAATCTCATCATCTTCGCAGGCATCATGTTTGGCGTGGAAGGCGCAAGCAACGCGATTCATCGCGTCGCAGCGCAACTTGCACTCAATGTTGCCAAAAAGCTACCGCAGCAAGCACTGACCAAAGGAATCGTTTATCCTGTGGTCAAGAAGATTGCGCTCGCTCTTGGCGTACACATGACGAAGCAGACATTCGCCAAAAGTGTATCGAAGGTCATACCAATCATCGGAGGTGTGGTCTCGGGTGGCCTCACCTTTGCCACGTACCGACCAATGGCATGCAAGCTGAAGAACCATCTTGCAGGACTGCCGACAGCGAGTGTGGAATTCTACGAGCAGCAACGCGAGAAAGATGCAGAGAATAGCGCCAGCGATGACGAGTACATTGAAGTCAGCATCGTCGAAGAAGATTCGGTTGATAAAGAGTAATACACGTTTAGACAATTTAGGTTCCGTATTTTGAAATCCAGAAAAATTCTCGCCCGCCTCACTACTTCTTGGATCTTAAAATAGTCAGCCTCTTTTCATGCTCAGTTTCCACTATTCTCCGATACGCCAAACCCACATCATCAATAACGGATTGAAACGTATCACCCTCCTCTATCGTTTCATCAGGTGCGACCCTTACTCCACGTTGCTCCCAAACGGTCATAGTAGTAAATTCACGAGCCTTATATACCGCTTTGCATAATTCCTCATTTGCAAGAGGGTTCGCCACGATGATTTCGTATGCCACAAGTACGTTCGCCACTGATTCTATGGGATCAGTAACGAACGCTTCATAGAAACGCACTATATCTTCCCTCAAACACGCTAGTCTCGAATCGATTAACTGCACTTCTTTGTCTTTCGAAGATAACATCCTTTGCATCTCTTTTGAAATGCGAGCAACCCAGTATGTCATACCAATACCAGCGATGCTTATAATCCAAGGAACAATGACTCCCCAACTACCCAAATTCACAAACCTTTCAGTAAAAAGAAAATACTATTCGTCGAGAATAGACACATTATCACTTTATCGCATTAAAATAGACCATAAGGAGGTTCCCTCAACGAGACAAGCGCATGCTGCATGCCATCCGATACACTCCGATCAATCGGCCACATACGAATCAAGCGAGATGGGAGCGGATTGAGCACCCGATCTTGTCACACACCAATCTATCTTTCATCTTTTTTAGATCCGCCCCGACTTGCATACCAACCCACATACGAACTAGAACCATAGATTCCATCACGGCCAGGCGCATCTCGCCCAACGTCGCCTTCTTCGCGTCAGGATGCTTATTGCCTATATATGCACGACGCATACGGTCTTTCCACCCAGAGGGATCCGCAAGAGGTACATCACCCCTAAAACACTTAAGCAGAAGAGTCATCAAACGCTTAAAACCTTTCTCAGGCTCCTCATTCGACCCCTCGCTTTTCTCAATAGTTTTACCAAAAATATTCGAACGCTCAATATATTTGCCAACATATTCAAGCATAATACCAACCAATACCGCCCCTGTTTCAATTGTCATATTGTCAAGTTCACGAATTAGGTGTAGAAGGATTGCCATTCCTTGGGCGCACCCATCACGCAACTCATCCCACTTTGCAATGCTCCCCTTAGGTAGATCTCCATAAGAGAACAAGTATTTCGTCTCCCGATCACAAGCATTCCGGTCCACAATAGGATTATACGAGAGTACATCGTGCCATTCATTCCAGTCAACCTCCTCCGGGAGACCTACATTCGGCGTAGCTTTATACACTTTCATATCCCGGTATCCATGAGTGCGACAATCAGCCACAGACATAAGGTCAGAAATCAAACCATGCACATGGAGATGTTCAGACCAAGACTCGTTAGGCAGAAGTGTTCTGAGATGCACCTGATTTGCCGCCACAACCGAATCATAATGAGGCTGGATAAACCATTTCTGGCCATAACCCAATGCAGCAGACGGCCACATTTCCGTTGCCGGAGTATCCCCAACCGTAATAGTTTGCTTCAGTCCTTCTCGCTCCCATTGGAAACGAGACAACCCCAGCCACTGGGATAACCCATCCATAGATGTCAGCATCCCATCGATAGTGTCAAAATCTTTGCGAGCAATCCCAGCAACTACACGTTCGGAGACAATTGTGTCGACACCAACATCAGAGGAAGCTCCATATGATGACCGCTCGCGATCAATCAATGTATATTCATAATCAGCCTTAACTTCGATGCATGACCCAAATTCTTCTTCTATTCCTGCATTAAGTTTTCCAACGTTGGCAACGGCTGCAAACATCTCGATTGCTCGGCCATTGTCATGCTTCAAGATAGATAGCTCAATTTGATCACCTGTATCATGAAGAACAGCTGGAAGTTCATCCCCAATGTTATTCACCGCAAATCCAAGGCAAGAATCGCTCAAATCCAAGATATCTCGCATTGTCATCGTTCACCCCTTTCCATAATTGCCTTCTGATGACTACTGTAAAGCTTCGGCTTCATCGAGAAGGGAGTGCATTCCCCCGACGAGCCGGTTCTGCTCAGAAAAAGGGGGTATCGGAATGATTGTCTTCCCGAATTCAGTTCCAGAAATCTCTTTGAACGTAGTCCCCGAAGCGCGCTTCTGGATAGATGGCATAAAAGCTTCTAGAGTCAGCAAAACCCATTCGTTCATATTCATGTCCAAGAGAACTAAAGACTTAAATCCCTGATTCGTAGCAAGCTCTCGACCAGCAATCGCTAAATACCCTATGGGGGCACGGCTTGACATAAGAACCGTCCCCTCAGGCAATAATCTTGCAGAGGAACATTCCAAACCTTTCTTGGATATGCTCCGAGAACCACGATATACCCTACGAGGGGCACCTTTTTTCATGTCGGCTGGCGTAATCCAAGGAATGCCATCATCTGCATCTGACCAGTATTTCTCCTCACTAGTTCTCGGCGTACCTCCGCCAACAATTTCCCCTAGCGACGACAGCCTCGCCCAGCACCAGGAATCGGGGATGTCGAAGGGGATCTCTTCGTCAATACAGACTGGATCTGATTTGCCTCGACGTTCGAACCAGCGGCCGGCATCATCACGATAGATGATTGATTCTCCACCTTTCACTGGCTTGGCTTTGCCTTCACTCACCAGTTGGGCGCGTTTCTCGCGGATACCAGCCAGAAGTACCGATGCAGGTTCGTCATCGTCGGACTGTTCGGTCAGCTTGCCTTCAACCGCTGCTCGCAGGATGGACTTGCGCAGCCTAATCGGCAGTTCGCAATCCAACTGTTCACGCCGCTCATGCGCCTTGCCATATCCATCGATGTGTGGCATCAGTTTATCAAGCTTAGCTACGATGCGGCGTTGTTCCGTAAAGGGAGGTATCGGAATAAGGAAGGAACAGACGTCCCGAACATTGATATGTTTTGCAGCAGTACCTTTTGTTGACGATTTATACAGAATAAAAGCAAAAGGCGCAGTAAGACATATCTGCAAGTATCGATTGAAGAGCAACCTACCCGTGCGCAACAACATGACACGTTGCCCAAGACATATATCACCATCTGGCAAAAGAGCAGATCTGCCAATCGACCCTTCCCGTGTGAACACCAAGTCACCGAACTCTGGTTTTAGCCTTTGGATCCGTTTTTCAAAATCCCATTTATCCACATAACGGAAATTTGTTATCTCCCACTCATCATTTATACAACTAGTATCAATAGCATAATATCCTGTTTTATTATTTTCATAGTGGGGAGTCGAATGAGGACAATCTACAATGTTCTCACAAACGCTTTCTATATGTGCCCAGCACCACGAATCCGGTATATCGAATGGAATCTCGTCATCGATGCACACGGCTTTGCCTTTGCCACGACGTTCGAACCAGTGACCGTCATCGTCGCGCCAGATGACTGACTCGCCACCTTTGACTGGCTTCGCCTTCTTCTCGCGAACAAGCTGAGCTCGCTGCTCACGGATGGAAGCCAACAAATCTACAGCGGTTCCTTCTTCTTCGCGTTGTTCGACCAGCTTGCCTTCAACGGCCATCTGCAGAATCGAGTCACGGAGATTCTTTGCGCTCATCATTCAGCATCAACTCCAATGCCCAGCAATTCGCAGATTGCAGCCAGCTTCTCATCGATTTCGCGGTCGAGGCTCGCGCGTTGGCTCTTGTAATCCGCAATCAGCTCATCTGGCGGCAAGATCTCTTCCTCTTCGTGCGGATACCCGCACAAATCGAAGTTGAGTCCATTCGCTTCAAAATCTTCAACCGAATACTTCTGTGCTTTCCATGCGCCGTTAACGTCCGGATCAGGAATGGCCTCACGGTTGTCCCACCATTCATCGATGACTTCCATGTGATTCGGCAGCAGCGGCTTCGTTTTGGAAAAGTGCTTGTACCCTTCGGGCTTATCGAACCGATAGAACCAAGTCGCCTGAGTGCTCTGTGTCTTGTCGAAGAACAGAATGTTTGTGGTAATCGACGTGTAGGGCGCGAACACCGATTCCGGCAAACGAATGATGGTATGTAGATTGCAGTCACGAAGCAGCTGACGCTTGATCTCCAGTTTTGGCCCATCCGTTCCAAACAGGAACCCATCGGGAAGCACAACAGCCGCCCGACCACCTTCACGCAAACGTGCGATGATCATCGCCATGAACAGATCTGCGGTTTCCGAAGAACGTAAATTGGCCGGGAAATAATCCTTGTCCATGTCCGTGGCCACACCGCCGTACGGCGGATTCATGACGATGCAGTCCGCGAATTTGTCATCCGGGATATCCATGATGCGCGCCTCGGTCAGCGAATCACCAAAGCGAATCTGTGGATCCTTGATGCCATGCAATAGCAAATTCGTCACACACAGCATATACGGCAATGGCTTGAATTCGCCACCAATCAAGGATCTCTGGATAATCTCCTGTTGCTCGATTGGATCTCTATCCGACTTCCTGAGCTGAACCTCCAAATGTCTGAGCGCATCCACCAAGAAACCACCAGTACCACATGCATAGTCAGCAACTACATCATCAATGTGTGGATCCACATGACGCACGGCAAACGAGGTGATGGCACGCGGCGTATAGAACTCACCGGCCCGGCCGGCCGACTGCAACGATTTCAGCAACGTCTCATATATATTATTGAACTCATGCGTCTCTTCGACATCCTCGAGGTCGACCTCATTGATGACATTGATGACCTTGCGCAACTGGATGCCATTGGCAGAATAGTTATGGCTCCTTGTCATGAAGCCCTTGACAAGTTGAGCGCGCGGTTCTTCTGAGGCAAACAGCACTTCACGCTCGCCAAGCTCATTCGTAATGGGCTCGCCTCTCAGCACCGGGAACAACATGTTGTTGACGAAAGCAATCAGCCCTTCATCCGTCAACTGGTCCTTCTTCGATTCCGGATCTGCCCAATCACGCCAGCGGTATCCATTTGGGATGACTGGTGTATAGTCCTCCTCTTCCAGAATCTCATTGCTGTATTCGTTGTAATCAAACACCTTAAGGAACAGCAACCAAACAATTTGGCTCAGCCGTTGCGCGGTTCCATCAATGCCGGTATCAGCCCGCATGATGTCTTCAAGCTGCTTGATCATCGCCGTTAGCGTCATGCCCGTTCCTCCTCATACAGCGCATCCTCAAGTTGGGATAGGGTCTTCAAGAATACAGGCTTCCCTCCCATCATTCTCACAACTTGCATCGCACTAAAACCGGCATCGGAGAACTGGGGTAGACTCAGCGCCTTCATAGCAGTGTTCCCTTGCAAGCTCTCCCTCCCCGAACGCACATACAAATCCAAGAATATCCGCAAGATCTCTTGTTGCGAATCGTTGAATCTACCTTGTGCAAGGAAGTGCTCAACTGGTTCTCGTTCTGCTCTCTTCTTGCGACTCATTGGCGGCTCAACGTCGAATCCGAAATCACAAATGATATCGAAATCATCCACCGAGTACCCGTACTCTTCACGGAAACCTTCCTCCCAGTCATCAGCCAGGATCAATTCACGGGTGAGGTCGGAACGGTCATCGCATTGAAGCCATTGTGCGGTGAACTCCTCAAGGCTCGAATACCGGTTACGGATGCGATCTCGGATATAGGATTCAAGGGGCTTGTCAACAAGCTCACCGTTTTCCAGCAGCCACTTGCGCATATTTGGCGTGATATTGACTTCGACACCATTCACACGCGCGACGCGCTTGTTCTTTGGGCCACTAGGATTTGAACATCCAGCATCGTCTCCACCGTCGGTCGGGCCTTCACCATCGCGCGGCTTGCCATGGCCGCCAGAAGGGGGCTCCGTTACATCAACATCGAGCGGATCGCCATCGAACTTAGGATCCTGGAACTTCACATAGTTGCTTCGGAAATCCATGATGTAGAAGTACATCTTGGACTCATCCACGCCGTCAACCTTGTAGCGTTCTTTCACGCGCGTACCGCGTCCGATGATCTGTTTGAATTCGGTCATGGATCCCACAGAACGGTCAAGCACAATCAGCTTGCATGTCTTTGCATCGACGCCAGTTGACATCAGTTTGCTCGTGACTGTAATAACCGGATATTTGCTCCGCGCAGACGTGAACTCCTCTAGGCGAGCATCATTCATCTTCTCGTCAGCGACGATGGTAGTCACATACCGCTCATCTTCAGCGCACAGTTCGGGATTGGCCTCACGCAAAGCCGCAGTCATCTCGTAGGCATGTTGAATCGTCTCGCAGAACACAATCGTCTTCGCATACTGCATGTTGTGTGTGGCCAGGAAATCGGTGATATATGCAGCGATTGTTCGATGACGGTCGGTGAGTGCTATCTTCTTGTCGTAATCTTTCTGTGTGTACTCCTCCTCTTCGATGGGGATGTTGTCCTCATCCGTCATCCCCTCAGGAGGAATCCACCCTTGATCGACATCGATGGATGGGATGTCAACGATAAACGGCGCCAAGAACCCATCTTCAGTGCCCTGCTTCAACGAGTACGTGTAAATGGGCTCGCCAAAGTACGCGATATTGCTATGGCTGGGATCGGCATCGTCCTTTGGCGTAGCGGTCATACCAATCTGCGTGGCACTGCTGAAGTAATCCAAAATATCGTGCCATTGGGAATCCAGGTTGGCTGAGCCTCGATGACACTCGTCGACGATAATCAAATCGAAGAAATCACGCGGGAACTGCTCGTAATGACGTTGTACCTCACCATTGCGCACAGTGATGAATTGCTGGTAGATGCCCAGATAGATCGAATGTGCGTCATCATGCGCATCATTGTCGAACTTCATCATCGACTGCCCAAAAGGTGCAAAATCTTGAGCAACGGTTTGATTGATCAAAGCATTGCGGTCAGCCAAGTACAAAATGCGCTTCTTTGCACCGCTCTTCCACAGACGGTAGATGATTTGGAAGGCCTCATAGGTTTTGCCTGTACCCGTCGCGCAGACAATGAGTAGACGCTGCCGGCCCTTGAGCACTTCACTCACAGTTTTGTTGATAATGATGCGTTGATAGTAACGAGGCGTCTTCCCATCACTCATGTTGTATGGGTACAAATACACCTGCTCATCCTGTTCCGGCAGGCCAGACTCATTCAGGAACCGTTGCCACAAATCGGTACGAGAAGGGAACTCATCCATCGTCAGCTGACGATGCATACCGGTGCACATATCTATCTCAATAAGATCGTGGCCGTTACACGCGAACGCGAAAGGCGTATCAAGTCGCTTCGCATATTCCATTGCCTGCTGTACGCCAACATGCACATCCACGTCATATGCTTTCGCTTCCACCACTGCCAGAGGGAAGTGCTTCTGATAATTCAGGAAATAGTCCGCCTTGAGCTTGTCGCCACGATGAGCGCGCCCCTTACTATCCACTGAAATACGGCCAGCAGTGAACTCCATGTTGATTTCGCAGTCTTTCCAGCCTGCGCCCTCGATGGCACGCGTGATGTATAACCGCTTTGTATCCTCTTCGCTGAGTGTCTCTTCCGCCACGATCCCTCCCCCTGCCGTAGGTCAAACAGTATCTATCAATATACCGCAGTAGAAAGCGCCCTATACAGATTGAGGGGCTCCGCCCATAGGAACAGAGCCCCGAGGAACCAAAAAGGTTACCTTCGATTTCTCCTGCTATCGGCTATCGCCGCATAGATCAGCACTCCCACATAGATCACCCATGCGAGGGTAGGATTGATGTGGCTTGCCAACGCAACAGACGACGCCGCTGCGATGCATTGAAACATGGAACCATGTGGCTCCTCGTTGTGATGAGGCATGGTGTGCCCCTTTCTCCCTTTCGGGATCAGTGAAAACGTTGACGTACGAGTACGCCGTCTACTTCCGTGCATTGCCTCGTTCCAAAGAAGCTCAGCACCTCCGCAGACATACTTAATTATGCATATTCCCCATCCTCTTTCCAATTGCCTATTTTTCTTATCCTTATTCCCGCAATCAACGAAACATGCATCTGGTACCCATATGCCGCTCTTGTGCTATGCTGAACGTGTTCTAGAAAAAAGGAAGATTGTTCCAACTTCGGGCGTGTCGCAGGACTTCCATTCTGCAGAAACGCTCGTTGAATCTTCATTTTGATTCTGAACCAGGCTTTTGTGATGGCCTGCAAAGTGAAAACGCGATAGAGGGTCCGAAGCAACAGCTTTCGGACCCTCTACTACCATTGCAGCATTTCCAAATCGGGGAGTATAGGCCAAATGGGACTAGGTACAAATGCGTGCCTAGCTGACAAGAATCCACTACAGATAAGGTACTAATGTGAGACATGCTCCAGTCGGCATCATGTTGCTGCAGTAGATCTCATACCCCACAACCAAAGGAGGCGACCATGGCGACGGGCGTACTCTACGTGATGTCGACGGTCGTACCAGGACTTGTCAAAATCGGCAAAACTACAACAGACCGATTCGACGACCGCATGCGCATCCTCGAACGCAACGGATACAACAATGTGACCGGCTTGCACCGCGAGTTCGCAATCGAAGTCGAGCGTTACGACGAGAAGGAACGTATGCTCGACGACATCTTCTCGAAAGCGCGCGTCCCCGGATCCGAACTGTTCGCGCTCGACATCAATCTGGCGATCGAACTGCTCGCGTCATTCGAAGGTCGCCAAATCTACCCGAAGACGAGCACGGAATCCAAGAGCAAAGTCTTCGACGACGCCGCGAAAAACCATCAAGAGAATACAGACATCCAATGCATTTCCGAAGGCACCTATTATCTCGACAGAAAACGGCCGCCACTGCACGTGGAGATGGTCGTCGAGGATGGCGCGCTCACAATCCGCGCAGGGCAGCGCGTAGCCGAACATGACAGTGACCGTGCAGACGACCGCGCACGCGAACTGCGGCGCGCCACCGTTGCCGCTGACGGCACCGTGCGCGCGAACGTGCACTTCAGTGCACCATCACAGGCCGCAGCGTTCATCTTTCACCTTTCCTCCTCGGCACCAAACCTGATGGCGTTGCAGAAGGTGGTGACATAGTCGGCTGCGGCGGCACTCAGATGCTTCAGTTCATCGGCGGCACGCTGGATCTCCACGAGTTTGCGCTGCATCTCAAGCGGCACCACGGGCAGTTCCATATCGAATGGGTCGATTTGGCCTGAGATGTTTCGTGGAGTGTCTTTTTGATTCCATACTGCTTGCAAACAGATGGCAACAAATTCGGGAATCCAGTTGTCACCCTTCATACGGAGCGCCAATACCGTGTGGGACATTCGGTGCCCACCCTCAACATCTACCGCCGCATGGGTGGATCCGAGTTTGCGGAACACGATATCGCCAGGCTCCGTTATGTGCTCTCGCTTGCCGACATCCCTGCTCTTCGTCAGCGATGCCATACCTTCGGAAAGAATCTGTGGCGTGATCACATCTTCCTGATACACCGCATCCCTGCCAACTGATTGCGTGTTTCCTCGGATGAGTTCGGCTTCATTGCTATCCACTAGTTCCCGCAAAGTGAAGACTCTGCTCTCCTTCATGTTTGTGAGCGAATTCGGCAAATCACGCAATGGGTTGGACTCATCATCTACTTGGTCCAGCCCTTGTCTGATTTCTGAAATCTCCTCAGTACTCTCGAGGCAGATATTCTTGGGATTCATTCCTTCCGGTTTGATCCACTTATCCGGAGCAAGAGAGATGTTCTCATCTGCGAGTATATCGGCACACTCCACATCCATCCACCGGTACTTACCATCGGCGTATCCATTGAGCGGTTCAGCCAGATAGACGGGCAATCCCTCTTGTGGACCCTCTTCCGTGGCCGAAGCACAATCAATGAGATGTACGCGGTTTTGCTTCGTTCCGTGTGACAGTACCCATATGTCGAGAGGAATGCTCGTATCACGGAGCTGCCGACGTGGCAACGATATGATGGCCTCAATCACCCCGTCCGCGACCATACGTCGGCGAAGGTTCGCAAGCAACCTGCTCGTAGTGAAACTGGGGCGTAGCGCAATAAATGCTCTCCCCTCTTTATCGAGATGGAAGATACAATCCTGCAGAAATGCCACTTCAGAAGAGAATGCTCGCTGACGGCTCCCCCCGTTTGAAACATCATATTTCCATCGACGATCGGTCACATCGGCAGCAGAACTGGCTGAAAGTCCCATCGGCGGCGTAACCACCGAAAGGCTGCATTTCAAATCCGGGAACGGATCTTTTCGAACCAAGTCATTGAGAACAACGGTCTCTGTGGCTTTTTTGCCGAACTGCAGGAAGAACCTGGCTTGTGTGATGACAGCGGCAACTGAATTGATGTCCGCAAGCGCAAAACGATACTGCGGATTACGCAATGCCACCCGCATCGCGACGAAGGCACCGCCACACGCGGGATCGTAGAAGGTTGGATTCGGTTCGGAACAAGTCTTCGCCCACGCATTCGCCATCTTGGCCATCACATGATAGAGGGGCGAATCGTTATCCCCAAGGTAGACTTGCCGGTTGTTCCACATGGCGTCAATCACCATATCCGCAGCATCCATGATGTTCGGTAAATCAATGGCATCAACGAGTGAAACATTGTCTTGAATGGTTTCGATATCGTCGCTCTTGATAAGACTCCGAACATAATCGACAACATAATTCGATAGAAGATGTTTCGCCTCACGCTCTATGGTTTCGATGGCGTCCACATAGGACACCCATGATTCCTTATCTCCATCGTCTACAAGTGTCTGCCATTGAACTTCAAGACCATACTCACTCGCCGCCTTGCGAAGATGGAGAAGGGCGACAAACCGCGCCCCGCCTTCAATGGCATCCATCTCCCCTCGCACTCGGTTGGCATACTCCCAGACAAGGCTGCGCATACGGTTGTCATGGAACTCCTTGTTGTTGTCCCGCAACCACCTGGACACCTGATCGTAATCAAACGCCGGCTTCCCGTCTTTGGTGCCGACAGGTTCCGGAAATGTGTCGCTACGACGTTTCCAGTTGGAGACGGTGGATACACTCACATTCGCCATCTGAGCGATTTCCGTCGTGTTAATTAGCAGGTTGCGATGCGCTAAACGACACTGCTCGCCATTGGACATATCTAACTCCTTGATGATGGTCGCCACCAGTCGATTGAAAACCATGTTTTCATTCTTTTTCGCATAGAATACACGAAAACTGAAAACATGCAAGTTGAAAACACCGTTTTCAGTCGACTCCATAAGAATCGATTCGCAGTAACAACACCGATGGAAGCGAACAGTCGCCACAAATCCTTTTTCCGTATACTGAAAACCAACGTTCCAACCCCAAAGGAGCCCCCCAATGTCCACAGGCGTACTCTACGTGATGTCGACGGTCGTGTCTGGATTGATCAAGATCGGCAAGACGACGACGGATCGTTTCGACGGTCGCATGTACGAGCTTGAGCACAACGGGTACCGCAACGTGACGGGGTTGCGGCGCAGGTTCGCGATTGAGGTCAAGGATTACGACGAGAAGGAACGTATGCTCGACGATATCTTCTCGAAGGCGCGCGTCCCCGGATCCGAATTGTTCGCACTTGACATCAATCTCGCGATCGAACTGCTCTCGTCATTCGAAGGTCGTCAAATCTATCCGAAGTCGAGTACGGAATCCAAGAGCAAAGTCTTCGATGACGCAGCGAAAAACCATCAGGAACGCACCGACACCCAAAGTATCCCCGAAGGTATCTATTATCTCGACAGAAAACGTCCGCCGTTGCATGTGGAGATGGTCGTCGAGGATGACATGCTCACGATACGCGCAGGGCAGCACGTGGCCGCCAACGATAGTACGAGCATAGACAAAGGCGTACGCGAGCTACGCCGCAGCAATGTCGGCACCGATGGCACCGTGCGCGCGGACGTGTGTTTCAGCTCGCCGTCGCAAGCTGCCGCATTCGCGACGGGACACTCAAGCAACGGCTGGCTACAGTGGAAAACGACGGACGGTCAACCAATCAACGTCTTTCGCGCGCATCAGAACTCTTCACCGCAATCGTTGCAGTGATGAGTCGGCATGGGACGGTCGATCTCAATCTCACAACCACCCAGCGCCACCGTGCCTTCGTCGAGCTCGCGCCGCAGTTCCGCATCGAACACGGGCATGCCGTACATGATGCCCGCAATATTTCGCGAACCACAGTACGGGCAGACCACTTCGGTATCTTCGGTATCTTCCGTACGCACTACGTCTTCGTTGTCCGTCATGGCTACTCCCATCCATCGTGCACTCTCGAACGCACTCTTGCACAGTAGGCGCGCTGCGAGCGCCGCACCCGTATTCTTACGCTGCGCGAACAGCCGTCGCGCGACTGCGCGCACTGCGGCATCGCGCGACGCTCACGCCACCCCAACGACGCGCAACAGCACACTTCGTGGCATCGCGCGACGTAACCATTACCCCCAGCGTCCAGCGTCACCGCACATTGCGGCACCGCGCGACGCCAGCACCACCCAACCGCCCAGCGATACCGCATCGCCCACCAACGCGCGACGCTAACGCCGCCTCAGCGCCCAGCGTCACCGCACACTGCGGCATCGCGCGACGCCAACATCGCACGACACACACATCCATACACAACATACCGAAGTCCCCCCATTCCCCCATCTAATATAGGCTGATATAGGCTCCGCGATATAGCCTGCAGGTATGACAATCGAATACACGGACGAGAAACGCTTCACGCAGGACCAGATCCATGAACTGTTCGCATCGGTCGGTTGACAATCCGCCCAGTATCCCGACCGCGTCTACCGCGCACTGCTCGGCAGCGACACCGTCATCAGCGCATGGGACGGCGATCAGCCCGCGGGCCTCGCGCGCGTCATCGACGATGGCGACATGCTCGCGTACATGCATTGGGTGCTCGTAAATCCGAAATACCAGGGCATGCATGTCGGCAGCGGCCTCGTTGAACGCGTCAAGGATCGCTATGCCGATTACATGTTCCTTGAAGTGATGCCCGAGGAAGGCAAGAATGCGCCGTTCTACCAGCGCCACGGTTTCATGTTGATGGAGGACGGCCGCGCGATGCAGATCGTGCGCCCGTCGTGACTTCCGGGTGCGGACTTCGGCAATGCACTATGTCAGCGGGTTCTTACATGGAAAGGATATGTCCTTTCCATGTAAGAACCCTGCAAAGTCATGCAAGCGTACATATCAACGACGATATGCACCTGACGTCGCCGTTGCAGTCATCGTCGAACACCCACCCTCATTCGCATCGCGCTTATTCGGCAAAGGTTTCCCACAAACCCAACTCAGACATCTCCGCCGATAACCCAATTTGTTATCATATAAAAGATTAGATAATACAAAAAGATAAAAGGATCAACGATGACCGAAAACAGATATGAACAACCAATCACCATACATGAGGCAGTCGAGAATATCCACAAAAGACAGTATCTCCTACCAGGAATCCAAAGGCATTTTACATGGGATACGGAGCGCATCGAAAGGTTATTCGACAGCATCATGCGGGACTACCCCATCAATACATTGATGCTTTGGCATATTACAGACCCTGAGCTCAAGCGCAACTATCAGTTTTACGATTTCATTCGTAACTTCGAAGAGAATCGCAGCGGAGGGACGAGAAACGAAATCTGTTCCACCACTGGGCAAGATGACTTTGATGCCGTCATCGACGGCCAACAACGGCTGACGAGTCTGTACATTGGGCTCATGGGCAGCTACACTGCTCACAAAAAGAATAAATCATGGTCTAAAAGCGGCAATTTCATCAAACGCAAACTATATCTCAATCTCATGAAAATAGCCGATTCCAACGAAGACAATCTTATATACGAGTTTAAGTTCCGAGAGCCATCCGATGCCGACGAAAAGCTCAATGACGGTGATTTTTGGTTTCCCGTCGGGAACATCATGGCCATGGCCAAACCCGGGGAGGACAACGACAAAGACGATTATGCCGATGACCATCAGCTGCCAAAAGCGGCCCGTAAGATGCTTGCCCGCCTTTATCGAGTGATCCGCGAAGAACATTCCATCGTATGCTATCGACAGAACGACCAAGAACCGGATAAGGTTCTGGACATCTTCACGCGCACCAACAGCGGCGGTGTACCACTGAGCAAATCCGACCTGATCATGGCCATCGCCACTTCGAGCTGGCCAGAACTCCGAGAAAAGGTGGAGACACTTATCAAAGATGTTTGGAACGATACCGGATTCTCCATTAGCAACGATTTCATTTTAAAATCATTCCTCGTAATCTATAGTCCCGGCAGCATCCGATTCAAGATGAAGAACTTCGACCAGCCTCAGATCAAGAACCTGCAGGAGCATTGGGCCGAGCTCGCCGAAGTGACCGTCCATACGTTCTCATTCCTCAAAAACCAGAACTTTTCCAACGACTCCTTCCGAGCAAAGAATGCAGCAATCCCGCTGATGTACTATTTCCAGGAAACCGGCCTATACCAGACCTGCGCCAAGACCACATTCTCCACGAAGGAACCAACTGCAGGAATCACAACGGACATCATTCATTGGCTCACGATTTCCTTCCTGAAGAACATCTTCAGCGGCCAGACCGACAAGTTGCTTAGAGACCTACACGACATCATCAAGCAGTATGGCACCAACCGCCATTTCCCCTTCTCAGAAATAATCAGAGAGTTCAGGACAACCAATAAGAATTACACCGTGGATGACGATTTCCTTGATCAGATACTTGACTATCGCTATCAGAGGCCTGGCACCGAATACGTATTGCGCCTATTGCAAGGCGCCATCAATCCTGAGCTCAACTATGAGCAGGACCATTTGCATCCAAAATCGGTATTCGGGAACAAAAAGGAGCTCGAGGCCACATTCACCAATAACGAAGATCTCAAATTTGCACAGGATGAAGCAAACTGGAATAGCATCGCCAATCTCCAGCTTCTTGAGAAAATCAGCAATATCGATAAGTCAAATACACCACTTGCACAATGGGCGTCCAACCCCAGCGTATCCGCAAATCTCTACATACCTGAAGGAACCAGCCTTGAACTCAAAGACTTCCGGGCATTCATCGAAGCCCGTAGAAGTGCAATTCGCAGAATGATCAAAGAATCAGTCACACAGTGAACCAACGGCATTGACGCATTGTCACGGGGCGCGAATTCCACAACGAGTCGGCGCCCCACCACACCGGAAAACAGCACCGGCGTACAGGCACAATGCCCAATCAAAGAAGAGACGCCGGCCTTTCCACTTGCGACGTCATGCGGCACTCACACCATCCCAGCGTCGTACGACCGCAAACTTCGTGGCACCGCACGACGCCAACACTACCCGTCCCGACGTGCGTTCACACACTTTGAGGCACCACACGACGTCCCTCACTCCCCATCTCCTCCCTACCTCTTTCTCTATGCTGGCATCAATCGCACCATACACATCAGGAGTCTTCATGCACCGCACGCCGATTCCCGCCGTCCCCAACACGCCACACAGTATACGCCGCCTCGCGCGCAGGTACGCAATCGCCGACACAAGTAGTTCACCCGAAGCGCGCGTCTACGCACTCAGCACCAAAGGCGCAGATGAGGACGCCGTCAACGATGCCCTGTTCGTGAAGGCCGCAGCCGCCGGCGTGCTCGCTCACGAGGCGCATATGGACGCTGCATTCCACGAGCTCGGCCTCGGACCCGAAGTCATCGAATATCTGTCCGGCGACGATGCGCACACTGACTGGCTCGTCACACGCGCGGTCATCGGTGACGACTGCACAAACGCCCACTATCTCGCCGAGCCGGAACGGTTGTGCGATCTGCTCGCCGAGCGCCTGCGCGCGCTACACGAGCTGTCCCACATGAAACATGAGCGCATCGCCGAACTCGACATTCCCGACGTGCGCACAGAGTATCTCGCGAACGTCGAGCGCGGATGGAGATCCGGTCATTCGACGCGCAGTTTTTCCCAACAATCACCGCCGACGACGCACATCGCATCGCCGCCGAAGCCGCAAGCGAATTGCATACGACGCACTCCTCCATGGTGACTACTACCTGCTGAACATCATTCTCGACAATTGGCGTTTCTCAGGTTTCATCGACCTTGACCACGCAGGCCTCTCCGACCGGCACATCGACGTGTTCTGGGGCTCGTGGACCCTCTGGTTCAATCTGCACACCAGCGCCTACTGCAACCGCTTCCTCGATGCCTACGGCCGCGACGTCATCGACGAAGGCAAACTGGCCGCGATCGCCGCGATGGAATGCTTCATGTAGCGCGAAATCCCCGCCTCTCACACGCCGCCTACTCCCCCGCGCGCGGCAGCCAAAACGCGCCGACCGCACGGCACTCCTTCTCGAACTGCTCACGCTTGCCATCGCTCAGATCGAGCTGGTGTTCGGGGATCGCCAAGAACAGGTCGTCCGGCGCATCCAAAGGCGCACCTTCGCCGTCGACCGCCACAAAACCGGCGTTGCGCAAGTCATTCGCGGAATATTGGACGAGCGAAAGCCGGTCCGTCATCATGTAGACGCGCAGCCAGTTGTATAGAAAATCCAGCGTCGCAGTGCCGTAACCCGTGGGCACGGGCACGAGGGGCGCGCGCAGCTGGCGCACATCGGGCCGGTATGCCGTCCACGGATCCGACTCCACGTCCACGAATTGCGCGGCGTGCGCGATCTTCATGAACCGCCGCCGCTGCGCATCCTGATATTTCGTGAGAATCACGAACGGAACGACCACCATCGCGACCATCATCGCGAACCCGAGCAGCACATGCCCGCGCATGCCCAGCACGTATGTCACGCCGGCCAGCACCACGGCCGCCGCCACCACAAGCGCGCCCAGCATCGCCGCGCGCGGTTTCTTGCGCGCTGTGACGACCGCTGTGACTTTGTTGCGGACCGCGCGGTCCTCCTCCGGCGAGCGCGCCTGCGGCATCCGCGTGGCGCGCGTGGCGTACAGGCAGAACGGCGAGCCGATGATCGCGAACAGCGCGCCGATGAACGTGAAGACGATGATCGGGTAGCTCCACTCGCCGAAGTCGTTGAACACGGCGATCACCACGAACACGAAGTCGATGAGCAGGATGCCCCAGCCGATGAGCTGCCAGAACAGGTAGGGGTGTTTTTCCGCGAAACTCATACTGCTTGTCCGTTTCTGTGACGCCCGTGTGCACTGCCAGCGCGCCGCAAACCGCGCACCACAGCCGCATGCCCGCTCCCCTGCAGACGAATCATGCAGAGGGCCACCGGATGTGACAGGCATCTGGCCTGCGCAGAAGATTGTCGTGTTGCAGGCCATCATATATGACGTTCGTCTGTCCACTCCAGACGAACGTCATATTTCGGGCTGCTGAGCATGATTTTCGTCTACGTGTGGCATGGCCGAATACGGCATAGGTGGCCGCGCAGATAGGCGGCGGGGCGCCGGCTTCGCGCGCCCAATCTTCCGCATAATACAGCGGTTCCCGGCGTGCACCTCGAGCGCACAACCGGGAACCGCGGGGAACGGAACCAGCGAAGAACAGTCAGCCTCTACTTGGCGGTCTTCGCCTCCTCCGCCTTTGCAGCCATACGCGCCGCCTTCTTGGCGGCCTTCTCTTCTTCCTTCACATGGTCGATGAACGCGACGTGCTCTTTTGCAGGAAGCCAGCCTTTATCCACGACCTTGACCTGCCAGATCCAGGCCGCCGCGAACAGCACGGCCACCAGAACGATGAGTCCGACCGCGCCGATGCCTGGGCCGAGATTGGCGATGCGCCCCACAACGGTGCCATACCAGCAGAAGTCCGCGTCACCGAATGTCGAGTTGGACAGTCCGAACGACCCCATGACGCCCATGAGCGAGGCGGGCAGGAACGTGATGAGCAGGCCGTTGACAAATCCGCCGACCATGGCGCCCCTGCGGCCGCCAGTCGCATTGCCGAAGACGCCAGCACCACCGCCGTCGAAGAAATGCGGGACCATGCCCGGCAGGATCAGCGCGACACCCCACAGCGGGCCGAGCCACAGCGCGATGATGCCGAGCGCCACAAGACCGCCCACGAAGGACGAGAGGAAGCCGATGAGCGAGGCGTTCGGGCCGTACGGGAACACAATCGGGATGTCGAGGGCGGGCTTGGCGCCGGGCACAACCTTGTTCGCGATGCCCTGGAACGCCGGGACGAGCTCGCCGAGGATGATGCGCACGCCGTAGAGGATGATGCTCACGCCGATGCCGAATTGCAGCGCCTGCGCAAACGCGGCCATGATGAACGCGCCATAATCGGTGGGCTTGCTGGGGAAGATGGCGAACAACTGGTCCGCGGGCACCACAAAGGCGGCCCAAATGGCGAAGACCAAGTACAGCACGACCATCAGCAGCGTGGTGGACACCATCGAATCACGCAGGAAGCTCAGCGCCTTGGGGAAGTTAATGTCTTCCGTGGACTTCGACTTCTTGCCGACCGCGGCGCCCAACGCGCCAGACAGCATGTAGCCGAGCGAGTTGAAATGGCCGACGGAGATCTTGTCGGAATTGGTCACACGATTGGTGAACGGCTGTGTGAACGCAGGCATGGCCACCATGATGACCGCCATGAGCAGCGAGCCGATGATTACCACCAGCCACTGCTGGTCCGTATGCAACCCCACAGAGAGCACAAGCGCCAGCATCATCGACATGAACACCATGTGGTGGCCGGTCAGGAATATGTACTTGAGCGGCGTGAAGCGCGCGATGAGCAGCATGAGTATGAAGCTCAGCACAATGATGTACGCCGAAGCCGCACCAAACTGGGTTGCCGCCTGCGCACTGATGACTTCGTTCGTGGGCACCACGCCCTGCGCGCCCGTGGCCCTGAAGACCAATGTGCCGAACGGATCCAACGCCGCAGTCACCACTGTGGCGCCGGCACCAAGGATCAGGTAGCCCATGGCGGCCTTCAGACCGCCCGACACGACCTGCCCCACCGGCTTCTTCAGCGCGATAAGACCGACCGCCGCAATGATGCCGATCAAATATGCCGGCACATTAAGAATTTGCTGACTGATGAAATTGAGAACCGCAACCACGACGTTCACTGTTCCCACCTCCTGAAATTACCTATGCAACAACTATCCCTTCCTCGAAGCCGTTGTTGCCAGTGCATGGGCCGTCCTCGTTGACGGCCCATGCACTCCGCCCCACTAGGGGCATTGACTGATGTTTATTCGTACTTTTCGAGAATTCCGGTGATCTCATCGAGATCCATGAAGTTTTCGACCGTCTCCACCGGCGTGGTGGTACCCTCGAGCTCCGGAGCCAGCTGCGGCGAAGTGAGCACAAGGTCGCTCATGTTCGCGGTGCCCTTGGCGCTCCCTGCGTCCGAAGTCGTGACGTTGACGTCCATGCCGAGATTATCGGCGGCCTGCTCCACATTGATCTTCAACAGCACCGACGTGCCGATGCCATTGCCGCATACGCAAAGAATGTTCATGATGGGCCTCCATATGGTTGGTTAATTCAACAATTGATTATTTAAGTTTGGGATTGGGGTTGGGTGAAACCGGGACGCCTACTCTTCGAGGATGGTGCGGATCTCAGCCGCATCTTTCGCGTTCGCCAGCCGTTCGCGCTTCTCGGGTTTGACCAGCGCGGCCGCGATGGCGGACATGACGGTGATGTGCTCGTTTTCATCGCGACCGGCCAGGCCGATGACAAGCGAGACTGGATCGTTGGCCTTGTTGCCGAATTCCACGGGATCGCTCAGGCGCACCCAGCTCAACCCACTGGATTTCACCGCATCCGAGGGGCGTGAATGGGCCAATGCAAGCCCGGGCGCAATGACGATGTACGGCCCCATCTTCTCGACGGTGGCGATCATCTCGTCCGTGTACGTATCGGTCGTAAATCCCGCTTTCACCAGCCCCTGACCGGCAAGGCGTATCGCATCCTTCCAATCGTCGGCATGCACATCCAGCAGAAAAGCCTCATCGGGGAGAAATGTGCCTATGTCCGCCATAATTACAACCTCCTTGTCTTGGCCATGCAATCTTCACAATGCCGGCACCAATGCCGAATGAAGCCATGCCCCTATGCACGTTGAATATAACCCCGCAACCTGCGGCAAGCCACTTCGCAACGGCACTTCTTCCTCAAGGCGGAATGGCGGAATCGCAACGATGCGCGGGATTATCATTGAATATTTAAGAAGGTTGAGCCGCCGTGTTCCCTGCAGGGAACACAGCGGCTCATTCACGTCAGACAGACGTCACATTTCGGTGCGGGCAGATTAGGAACGTAGCGCGCGCAGGCTCTGGCCAAAGATGTTCACGATGGCCGCCGGGTCACGGTGGTCGAAGAACTGGCTCTCGTGCTTGTCGAGGCCGGCCATTGTAGCCATGTCTTCATCGCTGAGCTCGAAGTCGAACACGTTGAAGTTCTCTTCCATGCGCTCCTTGTGCACCGACTTCGGAATCGCCACAATGCCACGCTGCAGCAGCCAGCGCAGGATCACCTGGCCGTTGGTCTTGCCGTACTTCTCGCCGATTGCGGCAATCGTCGGGTCGGCGAAGATGTGGTGCTTGCCTTCGGCGAACGGCGCCCACGCCTCGACCTGCACGTCCTGGCTCCGGGCAAAGTCCACTTCGTCCTTCTCCTGATACCACGGCGAGACCTCGATCTGGTTCACCGCGGGCTTCACATTGCTCATCAGCTCGAGGTTGATCAGCTGGTCGGGCGCGAAGTTCGAGACGCCGATCGAGCGGATCTTGCCCGCCTGCTGCGCCTCTTCGAGCGCGCGCCATGCGCCGGCGACATCGCCGTACGGCTGGTGGAGCAGATACAGGTCGAGGTAATCGAGGCCGAGCTTGCGCAGCGAATCGTCGATGCCCTGCTTCGCCTTCTCGTACGTGAAGTGGTCGACCCACAGCTTGGACGTCACGAAGATGTCTTCGCGCGCAACCGGGCTCTTGGCGATCGCGGCGCCGACCGCCTCTTCATTCGCGTAGGCGGCGGTGTCGATCAACCGGTAGCCGGTTGCGAGGGCGTCGGAAACAGCCTGCTCGCACACCGCAAGGTCCGGCACCTGGAATACGCCGAAGCCCAGCTGGGGCATCTTGTTGCCATCGTTCAACATCACATACTGCATGATGTTCTCCATTCGTTCAGTGTTGTCTCGTATTCGTCTTGGCGGATTCGTTCCACGATTTTCCGCGTTCACCCAGCATCGTAAAACCCGTTTTTTCCGAAGTACAATGCGTATGGTTTATCTTGCTATGCGCAATCCGCATAGTGCGCCGGAAAGCAAGCGACGGACGGAGCGACCATGACGGATTTCGAGGAACTGCGGCAGCTCGCAGCCTTCCAGCAGTCCGGCACGTTGAGCGCAGCCGCAGACGAGTTGCGCATCACGCAGCCGACGATGACGCGCAGCATGCGCAGACTGGAGCGCGAGCTCGGTGTGCAGTTGTTTGACCGCAGCGCGAAGAACCGCATTGCACTCACGCCCACAGGCGAGCTCGCCGCCAAAGAAGCCAAGAAATTAGTCGAATCTTATGAGAATTTCTTGGAAAAAATACGGAATGCTGCGAATCTGAGCAAGGAAATTGTTGTGAGAGCAGTGGCGCCAGGCCCGCTGCGTTTTCTGGAGCATGCCGCCGAATCCAACGCCGATTGGCGCACGGCCATCACGGTGCGCGGCGAGCTCATCGAGCCGGGCGTGGTGCTCGACGAACTTGTGCAGCGCAAGGCGACGATGATCATCACCGACCGCGAGATCGACGACCCGCGCGTAGACTCGCTGTACTTGGGCGCGGAGTTCCTCGGTGTGGCGATCGACAATTTCAATCCGCTCGCGCAGCGCCCGAGCGTCTCGTTCGACGACCTCGCCGGACTGAGCTTTGTGCTGGTGCACGACATCGGTCCATGGAAGGAGCTCGTCGAAGCGCGCATTCCCAACGCGCAGTTCCTCTACCAGCAAGACCTGCCCGCGCTCGAGCAGATCAGTCGGTACTCCACATTCCCGTTCTTCTACTCCAACCTGACGCGGAACCTGCGCCTGACCGACGAACGGTTCATGACACGCACACGCACGCCTGTTGCAATCACCGACTCCGCCAACCGCATCGATTTCTACGCCACGTTTTTGCACGCCAACTGTCGTGTGGCGCTGCCGATCCAGCAATACCTCGCGCAGCATTGGCCGCAGGAGGCCTAAAAGGCGCTTAAACCGCGCTCCAAAACACCAATTGAGCCCTCACGCTCCGGTATCTGCGCTGGGGAGGAGCATTTTCCACGTGCGCTTCGAGTATGATCCTTGAAACCACGCCGGTCATAGGGGCACCGCGGCAGGAAAATGCTCCTCCGCAGCGCAGATGCATGGGAAATAGCCCCATACAACCCCAATATCAGGCGGCGCTGGGCGTACCCCAATCGTCCACGTTTTCGCCGTCCTCTTCGGATTCGCCCTGACGGGAATCCCATACGTCGTATACCGTCAGCGCGGCCCACGCCATAGCAAGCAGCACATAGAGCCGCGAGCGCCCCTTCGCCTGCGCACGCTTGTACGCGGATGCGGCGGCCGCGCAAGCCGCCGCGGCCCCCAGATACGCAAACGTCCTGCTGGTGGTCCATTCCTCGATGATTTCGTTGAACTTCATGAGACGCTCCTTGTCTGTTGTGCCCACAACAGTCCCATTGTAAGGCCCGCAACTACTCCACGCAGGGCTTGAGGTAGCGGCCGGTGAGGCTGAGCGGGTTCTCCGCGACCTGTGCCGGCGTGCCGGTTGCCACGATTTCACCACCGTTCTGGCCACCGCCCGGCCCCATGTCGATGATCCAGTCCGCGTTCGCGATCATATCCAAGTCGTGTTCGATCACGAGCACGCTCGCACCTTGGTCGATGAGTTTTTGGAACACACCGATCAGCGTGCGCACGTCGAGTGGGTGCAACCCGATTGTCGGCTCGTCGAACACGAACAGCGTGCCTTCCTGCGCGCGACCCATCTCGCTCGCAAGCTTGAGCCGCTGCGCTTCACCACCCGAAAGCGCCGGCGTGCTCTCGCCGAGCGTCATGTACCCGATGCCGAGCTCATGCAGGGTGTCAAGTTTGGCGCGCAGACGGCGCTGACTGGTTCCCGCGAAGACCTCGCGCGCCTCGTCGACCGTCATCGCGAGCAAATCGGGCAGCGAAACCGGCGCATGCCCACCCTTGGGCTCCCACGTGATTTCGCCGGCCTCGTCGCTGTACCGCGTGCCGTGGCAGTCCGGGCAGTCAATGTCCACGTCGGGCAAAAACTGCACGTCGAGTGTGATCTGCCCGGTGCCGCCGCACGTGGGGCAGCGCAGCGAGCCAGTGTTGTACGAGAACGCGCCGGCCTTGAGCCCGCGCGACTGCGCCGCCTCCGTGCGCGCGTAGAGCCGCCGCAGGTCGTCGAGCACGCCGCTGTAGGTGGCGACGGTGGAGCGCACGTTCGCGCCGATCGGCGTCGCGTCGATCATCGTGACGCGCTCGATGCCCGGGGCATCCAATGCGCGCACATGCTCTGGCATCTGCTCGTCCGCGATCTTCGCGGTGAGCGCCGGCACGAGACTTTCCAGCACGAGCGTCGTCTTACCCGATCCGGAGACGCCAGTCACCACGGTCAGACGATGTTTCGGCACCCGGGCGTCCAACGCATGCACGGTGTGCAGCGGCGCCGTCTTGATCTCGATTGCGCCTTCGCCGAACACCGCATCCGCGGGCGTCTGCGGACGCACAATCTGCGAGTGTTCGCTCGCAAGGAACGGCGCGATGAGCGAATGCGGACTGCGCTCTACATCCCCTACCGTGCCCTGCGCGATCACCGTGCCGCCGTGCGCGCCGGCGCCCGGACCCATTTCGATGATCCAGTCGGTCGCGCGCAGCACGCGCGTGTCATGGTCGACGACGATCACGGTGTTGCCCTGCGCCTTCAGGTCGCGCATCACGCCGAGCAGACCGTCCACGTTCGCCGGGTGCAGACCGATCGACGGCTCGTCGAGCACATACATCGCGCCCGTCAGCTCGCTGCGCACAGCGCGCGCGAGCTGGATGCGCTGCCGCTCGCCGGTCGACAGCGTGCTGCCGGCGCGGTCGAGCGTGAGGTAGCCGAGCCCGAGCTCGAGCAGACGGCGGGCGGTGCGCGTGAATTCACCGACGATCGCCTGCGCCATCTCGCGCATGTCCGCAGGCATCGCGCTCGGCACGGTCTGCACCCACTGCGCGAGCTCGTCGAGCTGCATCGCGCATTGTTCGGGCAGTGTCTTGCCGTGCACGGGCAGCGTGCGCGCGCGTTCATTCAGACGCGTGCCGTGGCAGTCCGGGCATGGTGACTCTTTGATGAACGGCTCGACGCGCTTGAGGCCCTTCGCGTCTTTCGCTTTGTCGAGCGCATTGAGCACGGTGCGCGCGGCGCTGAAATACGTGAAGTCCATCTCGCCTGCGCGGTTCTGCTTCTTCAAGTGGTACATGATGTGCCGTTTTTCCGCGGGGCCGTGCAGCACAATCTCTTTTTCGTGGGCGGTGAGGTCTTTGTACGGCACGTCGGTGCGCACGCCCATCTCGCGGCACACATCCACCATGACCGACCACATGAGCGAGCGCCACGGCGCCACCGCACCCTGCTCAATCGTCAGGTTCGGGTCGGCGATCAGCGTGGAATCATCCACCGTGCGCACAATACCCGTGCCGGAGCAGGTGGGGCACGCGCCGCCCGAGTTGAACGCGAGGTCCTCCGCGCCGAGCGCCTGCACTTCGGCGCCGCACACCGGGCAGATGATCGGCCGCTCGAGCGCGACGTTCGGCGTCGGGTCGAGCATGTGGCCGTTCGGGCAGGTGTAGTTGCCCAAACGGGAGGTCATCAGACGCAGGCTGTTGAGCAGTTCGCTCATCGTGCCGAATGTGCTGCGGATGCCCGGCACGCTCGGCCGCTGGTGCAGCGCGAGCGCCGGCGGCACATGCTCAATCGCGTCGAGCTTCGCTTCGCCGCTCTGCGCGATGCGGCGGCGCGTGTATGTGGAGAGCCCCTCCAGGTAGCGACGCGAACCTTCCGCGTAGAGCACGCCGAGCGCGAGCGACGATTTGCCCGAACCGGAGACGCCCGCCACGGCCACCATTTCGCCGATCGGCACCTGCACGTCCACGCGTTTGAGATTGTGCACGCGCGCGCCGGTGATATCGATTGTCTGCGCCATGCTGCCGCTCCTCCGTTCGTTTCGCTATTGCCGAGCGTAAGAGGGGCTGGCCACGCTCCGCCGAGGGCGCATTCAATGTGACATTTTCACGCTCCACGTCGCAACGTAGGTCGGCACATGGTGTTCGTGCAGGTTACCTTCGCCGTTCGTGTCCTCATACAGCGCGCGCAGCACAAAGCCGGCTTCGAGCTGGCCGCCGATTTGCTCGTCGAGCGTGTGCGAGAACTGCATGCCGCAATCCGTGCGGAGCAGCATCTGGCGTGCGCGCTCGTCGTGCAGCGGATTGAACGGCAGTGTATTCGTCAGGGTCGTCTCGTCATCGTCGAAGATGTAGTTGATGCCGTTGTCGTAGCCGCCGATGAGCGATCCGCCGGTTTTGAGCACGCGGTGGCATTCGCGGAACACGGGGCGCACCTGCTCGATGTAGCAGTTGGATACGGGGTTGATGATCAGGTCGAAGCTTTCGTCTTCGAACGGCAGCGGTTTCGTCATGTCCGCCTGGATCACCTCGATCTCGTAGCCTTCGCGCTGTGCGACCTCGGTTTCGCGTTCGCATTGGCGCGACGAATAATCGAGCACCGTGCATTGTGCGCCGAGCGCCGCCATGATCGGCATCTGCTGCGCGCCGCCGCTCGCAAGGCCCAGCACGCGCTTGCCGCGCACATCGCCAACCCACTCGTGTGGCACTGGTTTCGTTGGGGTGAGCAGGATGTCCCAGTCGCCGTGTTGCGCGGCGACGAAGGTGTCGTGTGAGATCGGCACGCCCCATTGCCAGCCTTCGTCGACCCAACGGTCGACCGTCCGTGCGTTCTCACTCTGGTAATCCATGTTCGCCCCCCTACATGTGGCTGCTTCGAAGCCGGGCACCGTCTATCGGCGCATCACTTGTACAACAAGGTAGCATAGCTATCTTGCGTATCTCGCTTACGCGGGTGCCCTAACCCGGCAGCCTTGAAGTATCAGCGTTGCGAATCATCGGAATTCCAGCAATCCGCAAGGGCGATACTTGCCCCTGCCGAAATTAAGGCACTCACGTAAGCGAGATACAGCCAGCCTTCGCTCTTCAGCAACACACTCGCGCCCATAGATTGTGCTTCACACACCGGTGATATCGATTGCTTGCGCCATACACCACTTTTTCGCGGTAGTACCCCACAACAGCCGAAGCGAGCGGCATGCCTTGGGCACACTTAGCGGAACAGCACCTATATAATTCAGCGCCTAGCGCCGGCAATTAGACAGAAACTCCCTGACTGCCGCACAGAACCGCTGGGGATGATCCAGAAACGGGGTATGGCCCGCATCACGGATGACGACCATAGCCTTTCGGGCAGCCACGACATTCTCGTAGTAATCCCGGACCATGGGCGTCGGGGTGATCCAATCACTGTTGCCCTGAATGAAGCAGACCGGCATGGAATATCGGCATCCCGAATCCTCGATGCGGTAGCGGAAGTACATGTAGTCCACAAGGTTGCGTTGGGATTCGATGATGTTCCTTGCATTGCTCGCGAACAGGAACCATTTCACGCCCACCCCTCGCATCTGCGGCGAAGTGAGCGCCGTCCACATTTGGCGTACTCCAGACATCTCCGCTTTGTTGCGCAGATACTTCATGGAAGTGATGACCATGTTCTCAAGCATCTTGACATCCAGTTGACCAAGGCATTTCGTTGCACGCAGGCATTCGACGCCCCGGATTAGTGCAGTGGCGTCCCTGATGTTTCCCTTCGCGCGCGCCCTGTCCGCCGCTTGTTGCGCTGCAAGTATCTTCCCCTGCAGGAATTCAGTGACTTGACCAACGCCTATATACGCCGCAACCTTCCGCGGATGCCTGCGAATATAGTCCGTCGCAAGCACCGTCCCCCACGATTGCCCGGCAAGGATGATTGCGTCGCGATCAAAGCGTTTCCTCAAATGATCAACGAGTTCATCCACATCGGAAAGCAGCTCGTCAATCGTTGGATTGGACACGTTCGGATTGCGGTGCAGCGTGCGTCCGCAGCCGCGCTGCTCCCATACCGCAACCGTATAGTCGCGTTCGAGTTCGGCCTGATAATGGCCGGTCATGTAGGTCAGAGGGAATCCAGGACCACCATGCAGCCATAGGATGACGGGGTTACGCCGGTCTTCGCCTCGGATCTGCACATATTGCTCGATGCCACCCAAGGTGATATATGCGTGTTCCTGCACGCCATGCGCAGCTGTGATGTGGGTCAACGCGGCGTTGCGGAAGCGGGCGACCACGATGGGCACGAGAACCACTGCGAGTACGCACAGCACAGCCAGCATCAATCCCATGACCGATCCTCTTTCCACCGTAGCTACCAGCCCAAATCGACACTCATTGTATAGGAGCAAGCACGGCCACAGGGGTTTCGAAGAACATCCATGAACACCGCGTCACAATGTATGCAGAAGCACCCATGCAAGTGCGTCCACATAGATTCGTCAATGTGCCGTACACCGAACTTTTCAACCACCCGACTGGACGCTAGACGACGGTTCCGCGCTATCTCGCTTACGCGGGTGCCCTAACCCGGCAGCCTTGAAGTATCGGCATCGCGAATCATCGGAATTCCAGCAATCCGCAAGGGCGATACTTGCCCCTGCCGAAATTAAGGCACTCACGTAAGCGAGATACAGCCGGCACATGCCTTTTCCATGGCAAATTTGGCCTATTCCCTTGCCCTACCGCTCGTCAACCATACCAATCAGCGCATCGGCCTGATGCTCGATGGCAGTCTTGGCCGCATCATCGAGCTCGAGAGTGTTGCTGACGAACATCTCACGACTCAACGCGACACCGGTGAACGTGGCCGGCGCGAACCGCATCTGCATGAATTCAAGCACCGGCAGCAGCGTCGCAAAGCTGTCGCGCACGCAATTCGCGCCGCCCGCGCCGCTCATCGTCATCGTCTTGCCGAACAATGGCGACGGCGAACCATCCTCCGCCGGGCGCGACAACCAGTCCAGCAGGTTCTTGAGCGGACCGGGCATACCATGGTTGTATTCGGGGGTCATAATCCACAGCGCGTCGGCGTCGGCCACCGCAGTACGGGCGGAGGCCACTGATTCCGGATTCGGGAATTCCTCGTCCTGATTGAACACCGGCACATCACGCCAATCGAGGACACTCACATTCGCGCGGCCGGCGAGCGCATGCGCGGCGAACTGCGCGAGTTGCCTGTTGAAGGATTGTTTGCGTAGCGATCCGACGATCATCAATACCGTCGGCAGACTGCCGTCATGTTCCGCGATGCGGGCTTCATTGGCTGGTTTCATGGTTTGGTCCTTTCCGGAGGCCGAATTACCTGTTCACTGTGTTCAAGAGCCCACTTCCCCAAAATCATCCACATCACGCGTTCAGCTGACCATTGGTGTGCATATCTGCGCCAACTGTCGTAGGCAGCACTGGCCGCACCAATCTTTTTGCAGGAGGAGAAACTCTACGCGGTGAATACGCGTATCAACGAAATCACCGACACGCCGGCAGGATTGACCTTCACATCATGTCAGGCCGTAGCGTACAAACCATGCACATGCAGAAACAACTCACCATCGGCGAGACGTCTGTGCTGTGCGCGGTCAGTGTACGGATGCTGCGGCATTGGGAATCGGTGGGCCTGCTCCGGCCCGGCCGCGACAGCAACGGATACAGGCTGTACAGCGAAGACGACATCGCGCGCATACGGCGCATCCGCCTGTACCGGGACCTTGGCCTCACCACGGAGCAGATCCGCGCGGCCCTAGACGGCCCGGCCACGGAAACGCTCACGCTGATGCGCGAGCAGCGGACGCGCATCAGCGGGCACATCACACAACTGCAGTTGATATTGCAGGACATCGACGAACTCAGCGCATACGCGCACAATACGAAAGAGGATGAGAACATGGACAACCCATACGCCAACGACGCGCACGACCGCTGGGGAGACAGCCCACAGTGGATGGAATACGCGGAATACCGCACCCGCACGGATGACGCGCAACAGCAAGCGGATCTCGACGCCATGCGGGCACTCGAGCTCGAATTGGCGCAGGCGATGCGCGACGGCGTCAAGCCCGGCAGCGAGGCGGCAGATGAGCTTGCGTTGCGGCACCGGGAATCGCTCACGTGGTATCACGTGACTCCATCGATGCACGTGTGCCTCGCGAAGATGTATGTCAACGATCCACGATTCCGCGTGCATTATGACAGCATCGAGCCCGGATTGGCGGCCTGGTTGCACGACGTCATCGCAGCGCAGGTGGCCACGGAAGGCGTGGACGCCGAGCACGCGCGCTGGGAGTAGCTCAGCCCCGCACTTGCGGCACTTCGAAGATCGTGCATGTGTTGAGCTCGCGCCGTAGCTCCTTCCAGGCGGGCAGCGCGTTGGTCATGCGCGCCTGGAAGCCGGCGCCGTGCCCGTGCTCCCACAGATGCACCATCTCGTGCACGAGCACATACTCGAGGTATTTCGGGTCCATCAGGCCGAGCTGCAGGTTGAGCCGGATGCGCGCGGTCTTCGGCGTGCACGACCCCCAGCGCGAGCTCATCGTGCGCAGCGTGATCTTCGACGGCGCGCGGCCGACCACCGGCTCCCACTTGCGCAGCAGCGCCGGCAGCTGCCGCTCGATCGACTGCCGCGCGCGCTCAAGCGACTGCGCGTTCCAACTGAAGGCGCCCTCCGGCGCGCCCTCGCGCTGCATGCTGACCGCGCTCACCGGCACGTCCGGGTCCACGTTCGGCGAGGCGAATGTGCGCGAGCGTGCGGCCGCCATCTTGCGCAGTGCTTCGTCGATCCACGCGCGCCGCTCGCGCACGAACCGCACGATGTCCTGCTGCGGCATACGCGCCGGCGCCGTGACTTCAACAGCGCCATACGGCGGCTTGACGCGCAGGTACATGTTGCGGTTCTTCTTGCGCAGCACGCTCACCTGCACGCCGTCGACGGTGATGACTTCGCGCGAGATCAGTGCGTGCGGCGAAGCGGAGCGGCCTGCGAGCGAACGCGCGCGGGGGAGGTTGCGAAAAGGCATACCCGATATTGTCAGCGGCCAAGGGGACAACAACGACACGCCGATTTGATTTGACTTATCGCATGCTGTTGGTATTCTTTTTCTCTGTTGCGTCCTGAACGCGATGGATCGGGCCCGTAGCTCAGGTGGTTAGAGCGCATCCCTGATAAGGATGAGGTCGGAGGTTCAAGTCCTCCCGGGCCCACGTGGGGAGCATTCTCACGTGTTCCCCCGTTGGGGCTATGGCGCAGCTGGTAGCGCATCTGCTTTGCAAGCAGAGGGTCCTCGGTTCGAACCCGAGTAGCTCCACTCGCGACAACCGTTGAGAACATTGGGTTTTCAGCGGTTTTTTCGTTTTCTGCGTCAGGTTTCATTGCCACGAAAACATCCTCTATTCGGTGAGCATCGCGATGATCTGCGCTTCGGGCCAGTACCCCCACGATTCCACAATCTTGCCGTCCACCACACGGAAGTTCTCGAGCGCATTGAACGCGACCCAACGTCCTGTAGGGGCAACGCCGCAGCACTCACCGGCTTGATATCCCTTGTATTGGATGCGCGTAGCGACCAACTCCCCTGCTGAGAACACATCTTCGAACACAAGCTGCAAGTCGACGAACATATCCTTCACAATCCGCAGGATATTCACCGCATCCGCGTTGCTGCGCGCGCCAGCCGGGCTATGGTCCACATAATCCTCCGCCACAAGCTCCACACGCGGTCATAATCATGGTCGAGATACCCCGCTATGAAGAACTCTTTCACCACTTCGTTGAGGGTTGTATCCGTCTGCATCGCGTATTCTCCTTTGAATTGCTATGTATCTCAGCTGGGAGGGAGCTTTTTCCTGCCTGGCCTCGAGTATTCCCCACCTGTCAGTGGCTTGATTGCGTGCTTCATAGTCGGCATGCGCCGGGAAAATGCTCCTTCCCAGCCAAAATACCCCTGGAATCCATCCGAAGACCGACCTGCAGGCACACAAAAAGGCGCCCGGTTTCTCGGACGCCCTGCACTGCACCGATGAGCTTCACTTGACAAGCGCTGCCATGCTCACTTGCTTTCCACCGTCACGGTCGCAGTTGGAGCGGCGGAAGTTTCCGGTGCCGCTGCAGCCGCTTGCTGGGCGGCAAGCGAATTGCGGATGTCCTGTAGCAAGATGACTGTCTGCTCTTCCGGGCTCAGATCAGGCTGGGACGCCGCAACATCCTCGTCGCCGCCCTTCTTGATCTTGGCCATCGCCTTTTCGCTCATGTCGCGCAGTTTGTTAATCGGCACGACGATGCAGAAATAAACGGCGATCGCGATGATGAGGAAGTTGAGCAGCGCGTTGAGCAGGGAGCCAAAGGAGATGACCGAGTTCTCCCCTGCCCAGTTCGTGATCGTCCAGTTCCAGGTCTTGCTCAGGTCCGGCTTGCCGAAAATCGCCGCAATGAGCGGGTTGATGATGCTGTCAACGAGTGCGTTGACAATGCCAGTGACCGCCGCGCCCATGACAACGCCGACTGCCATGTCCACCATATTGCCGCGCGCAATGAATTTCTTGAATCCGTCCAACATGTTCCGACTCCTTTTCGATGTTTCCGACGGGTGTTGCATTGCCGCCCGCTGTCCTGTTCCTGTTGCGGCGAACAACACGGCTAGTCAACGAACGCGTAGTTGCCATAGTAAACGCACTGAACGCACGCCAATGACCAAACACGCGTTTTTCCGCGCCGCATTCCGCAACGCGCGCAACAATCGCCCACGTGCGCACGTTCGCTCACGGCATCAGTGCACTATTGTTCGCAATGGGGCCGGTCATACAATGGTCGCGGCCGCCAAGCGCGCCAATCTCCCTATGCCCGAAATCAGGAAGGAAACCGCCGTGCAACCGATGACCCGTGACACGATCACACCGAAGGATTCATCGGAAGGCGGCGGGCCCAGACGCTCTCATGACCGGCTCATCACGCGCGACATCGCGCTCATCATGGCGGGCACGTTCTTCTACATGACGAGCAGCATGATGGGTACGCCAATCATCGCGGGCTTTTCGCAATCGCTCGGCGCGAACGGCGCGATCATGGGCTTCATCGCCGGCGCGCTCTCGCTCAGCTCGCTCGTGTGCCGCCCGATCGCGGGCAATCTTTCGGACCGCACGAGCAAACGGCGGCTCGCGATCCTCGGTGCATCACTCTTCCTCATCGCGAACCTGTGGTATTACTTCGTGCCGAACACCGGCTGGCTGCTGTGCGCGCGCATCCTCAACGGCATCGGCTTCGCGTGCATCTCCGTGTGCATGTCCACGTGGCTGTCGATGCTGCTGCCGATCTCGCGCATGGGCGCGGGCATGGGGCTCTACGGCACGATGAACGCCCTCGCGCAGGCGGTCGGCCCGGACCTCGGCATCCGCGCCTCGCGCGCGATCGGCTACCGGCACACGTTCCTCATCGCCGCCGGGCTCGCCGCGTGCATCATCGTGTGCGTCCTGCTGATCAAGGACGGCGGCGTGCCGGTGCGCGAGCGCCTGGGCGCGCATGCAGGCGGCGGCAGGCACCGCCTCCACCTCGACTCGCTTTTCGAGCCGAAGGTCATTCCGCTCGCGCTGATCTTCATGCTGTTCGCGATCCCGTACTTCGCGAACCAGGCGTTCATCGTCGAATACGCGGCGGCGAAGCACGCGCACGTGATCGTCTCGCTGTTCTTCCCGTGCTATGCGCTCACGCTGCTCGTCTCGCGCATCCTCCTGCGCAACTGGTTCGATACGAAGAGCTTCCTGTTCTTCATGGTCACGGGCACGGTGTGCCAGGTGCTCATGCTCGGTTCACTCGCCGCGATGGCGAACAACTGGTTCATCGTGTTCGCGGGCATCGCGACGGTGGGCGCGTACGGCATGATGAGCTCGATCACGCAGGCGAAGGCGGTCGTGATCGCGGGCAAGGCGCGCAGTGGCATGGCGAACACCACGTATTACGCGGGCATCGACCTGGGCATGTTCCTGGGGCCGCTCATCGGCGGCTTCCTGTACGGCGGGCTGCCGATCGGTTGGTTCTACCCTGCCTTGCTCGTCACGATGCCGCTCGCATGGGCTGTCTACATCCCATTCCACCGCATGCACAGCGCGCGCAAAGACATCTGACGAGGCCAGTCGGCTGGCGCAAGGACAGCGTTGGCGAAAAGACCATCCACAAAATGAGTATGTGCTTGTGCGGGTGTTTTCGCTGTCTTTAGAATGATGCTGTTTTGTCCACACACCAGAAACCAGAAAGAGGAACAATGCTCACCGATGAGTATGTGAAGCGCGTGTACGCGAAGGTCGAAGAACGCGACCCGGACCAGACCGAGTTCCTGCAGGCAGTGCAGGAAGTGTTCGAAAGCATCGAACCGGTGTTCGCAAAACACCCGGAATACGAGGCGGCCGGCGTGCTGCAGCGTTTCGTGGAGCCTGAGCGTCTGGTCAAGTTCCGCGTGGCTTGGGTCGACGACAACGGCGACGTGCAGGTGAACCGCGGCTACCGCGTGCAGTTCAATTCCGCGATCGGCCCGTACAAGGGCGGCCTGCGCTTCCACCCCACCGTCACCGAAAGCGTGATCAAGTTCCTGGGCTTTGAGCAGATCCTGAAGAACTCGCTCACCGGCCTGCCGATGGGCGGTGGCAAGGGCGGCTCCGACTTCAACCCGAAGGGCCGTTCCGACGCCGAAGTGATGCGCTTCTGCCAGGCGTTCATGACCGAGCTGCAGCGCCACATCGGCCAGTTCACCGACGTGCCGGCGGGCGATATCAATGTGGGCGGCCGCGAGATCGGTTACCTCTTCGGCCAGTACAAGCGCCTGCGCAACGAGTTCACCGGCGTGCTCACCGGCAAGGGCCTGCAGTTCGGCGGCTCGCTCGCCCGCACCGAGGCCACCGGCTACGGCCTGTGCTACTACACGCAGGAAGCGTTGCGCGTGCTGCGCAATGACTCCTTCGAAGGCAAGACCGTGGTGGTTTCCGGCTCTGGCAACGTGGCGATCTTCGCGATCGAAAAGGCCACGGAACTGGGCGCCAAGGTCGTGACCTGCTCCGATTCCAACGGCTATGTGTATGATCCGAACGGCATCGACCTCGACGTGGTCAAGGACATCAAGCTCGGCCACCGCGGCCGCATCAGCGAGTACGCCGAGCGCGTGGAAGGCGCCGAGTACCATGAAGGCTGCAGCGGCGTGTGGACCGTCAAGTGCGACATCGCGCTGCCGTGCGCCACGCAGAACGAGATCGACGAACAGTCCGCCCAGGCGCTCGTCGACAACGGCTGCACCGTGGTGTGCGAGGGCGCGAACATGCCGTCCACCCCGCAGGCCATCGAGATCTACCAGAAGAACAACCTGCTCTACGGCCCGGCCAAGGCCGCGAACGCGGGCGGTGTGGCGGTCTCCGGCCTGGAGATGAGCCAGAACTCCTACCGCCTGAGCTGGACCTTCGAGAAGGTGGACGAGGAGCTCAAGGGCATCATGAAGAACATCGTGGCTGAGTCGCTCGCCGCCGCCAAGGAATACGACCATGAAGGCGACCTGATGTTCGGCGCCAACGTGGCCGGCTTCGTCAAGGTGGCCGACGCGATGGTGGCGCAGGGCATCTTCTGACCCGCGGCGAATCGCCATACGTGAACAGCGCGCTCCCAACCGGGGCGCGCTTTTCTTATGGATAAACGCCGCCGCACCGGTCTCACGCGTTCCTATGCTGGACATATGGCAAAGGTGTATTCGAGGGGGGCCCATGCCCACAAAACGCGCATAGCCGGAGCGGTCACGCGCGCGCGCAAACCGCAGAAAGTGGTGACGGCGAAGAAGCTGCGCGAGCAAAAGGCGCGCACGGAGCAGGTCAAGGAGAGCCGCGCGATGCGCAAGATGCTGCGCGAGAAGCCGAAACTGCGCGGCTGGCTGCACCTCATAGCCTTCCCCTTCTCCGTGGCCACGTCGGTGCTGCTGATTGTGCTCGCCCCATCCGGCTGGATGAAGGCGGGTGTGAGTGTCTACGGCGCCACGATCATGCTGCTGTTCGGTGTGAGCGCCGCGCTGCACTTGGGGCATGGGCATTTCCCACGGCTTGTGGACGAGGTGCTGTGCCGCATCGACTATTCAAATATATTCCTGGTGATTGCCGGCACGTGCACGCCGTTCCTGTTCGCGCTCGACAACTGGCCGGTGTGCTGGATGTACATCGGCATTGTGTGGATTACGGCGATTGTGGGCACGCTCGTGCATCTCGTCTACCCGGTGGGTTTGGACTGGCTGTTCACGATCGTCTACATTGTGCTGGGGCTCGCGCCGATCACGATCATCCACCTGTTCTGGAAATCGCCATACATCGGACCGGTCCCCACGATTCTCGTGATCGCGGGCGGCGCGTGCTACATCGCCGGCGCAGTCTGTTTCGCGCTACGCAAGCCGAACCCGGTGCCCAAGTGGTTCGAGTTCCATGAACTGTTCCATTTGGGCACGATCGGCGGGTACGTGTGCCATGTCATCGCCCTGTTCATGACCGTGCTGGCGATGCGCTAGCCGCCGGCTCACTATCTGCCGGAATTATGTCCCACGGCATGCGTTTCGCGACGAGCCAGAAGACCAGCAGTGCAAGCGTGAACCACCAGAACGGCTGGTTCGCGCCGTCCACAAGCAGCAGGTACCACGTACCCAGCACCGCGGTGCGTGTCACGTAGAACGCCACGCGGTATGTGCCCACGCGCGGCGCGGCCTCCACGGTCATCTGCGTGTATTGGCAGCCGAGCGTCTGACCGCGGTGGCGCCACGGGACCCACACTTCGAACACGGCGAACGCGCACACGGCCAGCAGGCGCGGCACCCACTCCACGAGTTCGGTGCCGACCTCGAACGCGCCGATGGTGAAGCGGCCGTTGTTGAGTGGCAGCGCGAGCTTGTAGAACGCGTACATGAACGCGATGGAGATCGTGAACACACAGATCTGCATGAGGATCACGTCGATGATGAGCGCGACGGCGCGGTGCACGAATCCGGGCCGGGTGACCACACCGCCCGTCTCGACCTGCTTCTTCGGCCAGACGAGTCCGATCAGTTTGGCGATGCCGAAGCCGATCACCGCGCCAAGTGTATTCGTGAGCATGTCATCCACGTCGAACTGCCGGTAGGCGCACGGGTAGAGGCCCCAGAAGCCGGTGAGCTGCGACGTCTCGATGAACACCGAGCAGCCGAACGAAAACGGCAGCGCAACCCAGAACCGCCAGCCGGCCCAGCGGCACAGCATGAACCCCATCGGCATGAAGAACACGACGTTCATCACGAGCTGCAGCACGCCGTACAGGCCCGTCTGCGCGTCCTGGATGAACTTGAGCAAATCAAGCTGGGGCAGCAGATGGTGCGTCGCGCAGAACCGCACGGGATCGTCCGGCATCGGGTACAGCGTGAACGCCACCAGACCGAGCGCGTACAGCACCGCCAGATATGCGGACAGTCCGGCGGCGAGGCGCAGGCGGTGGTCCTTGTGGTACAGCATGGCCAGGATCGGCAACGTGAGCACCGCGGACGCGAACGGCCACAGAATGATCGCGAGTGTGAACGAATCGCTGAATAATCCCAAATAACGAAGCACAAAGCCCAGTGTAGCGGCCATGCCCGGTTCCGGTCTGAGCAAAGGGGAGCGTGGACCACACGTGTGCCCTCGTGCTACGGGTAGTGCTTTTTTGCATAACCCCCAAGTAGAATCGCTGGAAAATGGCGGATTATATAATCAGGAGATCTGAGGAAGCACTACCCGTAGCAGGATGGATGACCGCTGGTGGTTCAGATATGGAGATATGGGCAGTTCAGATATGAAAAAGCGCGGGGGAGACCCGCGCTTTTTTCTGGATGGAACGAATCAGTCGTCGCCGAGCGTGATGTGCACGCCGCCGACGAGGGCGCTGACCACGTTGTAGAGGAGCGCGAAGATCGTGACGAGGATGGTGATCAGCACGATCTCCGCGATCGAGAAGATCGTGACGCCACTGAGGATGGTGGGCAGCGAGAAGACGTTCGCCAGATTCACGCCACCGGCGTCAAGGCCGGCCGACGAGACGATCTGCGTCACCTGGTCGAAGACACCCACCACCTTGAGCAGCGACCACAGCAGGGCCACCGCGATGATCTGGATGAGGGCGCCCGCCACGGCGAGCATGAACGTGACCTTGGCCACCGACCATGCGTCCACGCGCGTGAGCGAAAGGTTCATGCGGCGGGCATGCGGCTTCTTGCCGCGCTGCTTGGGGCGCACGGGCTTGTTCTCGTCCGGGCGGTCCTTGTCTGCAATCAGAGGCTGGTTCGACGCGGAACGCGCCACGCGCGGTCCATGCGCATCGTGGCCGCCGGCCCCGCCCACCATGGAACGGGTCGTGTTTTCCAGCGTATTGCCGGGAGTGCCGCCGCTATTGTCGCTCATGTGCTGCTCCTTGAAATGGTCTGGCTCACAGTCGAGGGTACCAACGTTCGGGGACGTCGTGGCGCGGCCGCTCAGGCCTCGTCAGACGCCTCGCCACCGCTTTCCTCGGTGCGTTCGATCGCTTCGGAATTCTCTGTGACGAGCGGCATGCCGCTCGGCTCCTCAGTGCTCACTTCGAACACGGGCTCGCCCTGCGCCGGCTGGATCGAACTGGCCGAGCCGGAGGACTCGGTCGTCGTCGTCTCGCCGTCGGCTTCGTCTTCCGCTTCGGCGTTGCGCGCGATTGAGATGATCTCGTCGTTCTTCTCGGGCTTCGCGAAAGTCACGCCCTGCGTGGTGCGGCCGGTGCGCTTGACCTCGTTCACATTGGCGCGGATGACCTTGCCGGACGTCATGATTGCCATCACCTGGTCCTCTTCGGAGACCACAAGGGCGCCCACAAGGAATCCACGGCCTTCCACGAGCTGCACGGCCTTGACGCCGAAGCCGTTGCGGCCCTGCAGGCGGTATTCGCTCAGCGCGGTGCGCTTGGCGAAGCCTTCGTTCGTGACCACGAACAGGTCCTTGTCGCTGTCGCCCCACACCACGTCCATCGCCAGCAGTTCGTCGCCGTCGCGGAACTTCATGCCCTGCACGCCGGCGGTCTGGCGGCCCATCGGGCGCAGCTGGTCGTCGTCTGCACGGAACTTGAGGCTCATGCCATGCTTGGAAACGAGGATGATGTCGTCCTCCGCGTTGCATAGGTTGGCGCCGATCAGTTCGTCGGCCGTCTCGCCGTTCTCGTCGGTCATGAGGCGTACGGCGATCAGGCCGCCCTGGCGCGGCGAATCGTATTCGCTCAGGCGCGTCTTCTTGACCTTGCCGGAACGCGTGGCGAGCACGAGGTACTTCGCCACCTCGTAGTTCGGGATCGCCAGCACGGCCTGGATCGTCTCGTCGGGCGCGAACTGCAGCAGGTTCGCCACATGTTGCCCCTTCGAATCGCGTGAGCCCTCGGGCAGCTCGTAGGCCTTGCAGCGGTACACGCGGCCCTTGTTGGTGAAGAAGAGCAGCCAGTTGTGCGTGCTCGTCAGGAAGAAGTGGTCCACCACATCGTCGTCGCGCAGCTTGGCGCCCTTGATGCCCTTGCCGCCGCGGTGCTGTGCGCGGTATTCGTCGGCCTTGGTGCGCTTGATGAACCCGGCGTGCGTGACCGTGACCACCACGTTCTCCTCGGCGATCAGGTCCTCCACGTTCATCTCGCCGGAGAACGGCAGGATGCGCGTGCGGCGGTCGTCGCCGTACTTGGCCACGATTTCGTCGAGCTCGTCGCCCACGATCTTGCGCTGGCGTTCCGGGCGGGCCAGGATGTCGGCGTAGTCGGTGATCCTGCGCATGAGCTCGTCGTGTTCGTCGAGAATCTTCTGGCGTTCGAGCGCGGCCAGACGGCGCAGCTGCATCGCCAGGATCGCGTCGGCCTGGATCTCGTCCACCGTGAGCAGGTCCATGAGGCCCGTGCGCGCGACTTCCACTGTGCGCGAGCTGCGGATGAGGTGGATCACCTCGTCGATCATGTCGAGCGCCTTGAGGTAGCCCTGCAGGATGTGGTCGCGTTCTTCGGCCTCGCGCTTGAGGTACGCGGTGCGGCGCGCGATCACATCGAGCTGGTGGCTGACCCAGTGGCGGATGAACGCGTCGAGGCTCAGCGTGCGTGGCACGCCGTCGACGAGCGCGAGCATGTTCGCGCCGAATGTCTGCTGCAGTTGCGAATGCTTGTACAGGTTGTTGAGCACGACCTTCGGCACGGCGTCGCGCTTCAGCACGAGCACGAGGCGCTGGCCGGTGCGGCCCGACGTCTCGTCGCGCATGTCGGCGATGCCCTGGATCTTGCCGTCGCGCACGGCCTCGCGGATCGAGACGACGAGGCGGTCCGGATTCACCTGGTACGGCAGCTCCGTGACCACGAGGCACATGCGCCCCTTGATCTCTTCAGTGTTGACGACCGCGCGCATCGTGATGAGGCCACGGCCCGTGCGGTACGCCTGCTCGATGCCCTTGTGGCCGAGGATCGTGGCGCCGGTGGGGAAGTCAGGGCCCTTGATGCGCTCGATCAGTGCGTCAAGCAGTTCCTCGCGCGTGGCTTCGGGGTGGTCGAGCGCCCAATGCACGCCGTCGGCGACTTCACGCATGTTGTGCGGCGGGATGTTCGTGGCCATGCCGACCGCGATGCCGGACGACCCGTTGACGAGCAGGTTCGGGAAGCGCGCGGGCAGTACGGTGGGCTCCTGCGTCTTGCCGTCGTAGTTCGGCACGAAGTCGACGGTGTCTTTGTCGATGTCGCGCACGAGTTCCATCGCGAGCGGGGCCATGCGGCATTCGGTGTAACGCATGGCGGCGGCCGGGTCGTCGCCGGGGGAGCCGAAGTTGCCTTGGCCGTCCACGAGCAGGTAGCGCATCGACCAATCCTGCGCCATGCGCACCAGGGTGTCGTAGATCGCGGAATCGCCGTGCGGGTGATACTTGCCCATCACGTCGCCCACGACGCGCGAGCACTTGTTGTAGCCGCGGTCGGGGCGGTAGCCGCCGTCGTACATCGCATAGACCACGCGGCGGTGCACCGGCTTCATGCCGTCGCGCACATCGGGCAGCGCGCGTTCCACAATCACGGAAAGCGCGTACGACAGATACGACTGGCGCATCTCTTCCTGCAGGTCGACGGGCTGCACGCGGTTGCCCTTGAGCAGGCCGTAGTCGGTGTTGTCCGCTTCTTGCGGGCTGAGCGGTTCGAGTGCGCCGGCGTGCAGCGCGTTCTCGTCGTCGGCGCCGTCCGCGCCGGTGTTGGTGGGTTCGTCTGCCAATTGAAGTCCTTAACCTAGTGTTCCGTTCACATTCCAAAAACCGCGCGTCAGGCGTCGATCCAGCGGGCGTTGTGCGCGTTGCGCTGGATAAACAGGCGGCGGGGCTCCACCTCGTCGCCCATGAGCATCGAGAACGTCTCGTCGGCCTGCAGCGCATCTTCGATGTGCACCTGCTTGAGCACGCGGTTGGCCGGGTCCATCGTGGTCTCCCACAGTTCCTGGTAGCTCATCTCGCCCAGACCCTTGTAACGCTGGATGCCTTCGCCCTTCGGCAGTGTGCGGCCGTTTGCCTTGCCTTCGGCGAGCACGCGGTCGCGCTCGGCGTCGGTGTACACGAAGTCGTGCGGGCCCTTGGTCCACTTGAGGCGGTACAGCGGCGGCATGGCCACATACACGTACCCCGCATTGATCATGGGGCGCATGTAGCGGAAGAACAGCGTCAGGTTCAGCGTGGCGATGTGCGCGCCGTCCACGTCGGCGTCGGCCATGATGATGACCTTGTGGTAGCGCACCTTGTCGATGTCGAAGTCCTCGCCGTAGCCGCCGCCGATCGCGGTGATGAGCGACTCGATCGTGTCCGACTTCATCATGCGGTCGAGGCTCGCGCGCTCGGTGTTGAGGATCTTGCCGCGCAACGGCAGGATCGCCTGCGTGATCGGGTTGCGGCCCTGGATGGCCGAGCCGCCTGCCGAATCGCCCTCGACGATGAACAGCTCGCACTCGCTCGGGTCGTTCGACTGGCAGTCCTTGAGCTTGTCAGGCATGCCGGCGGATTCGAAGATTGACTTGCGGCGCGTGTTCTCGCGCGCCTTCTTGGCGGCGATGCGCGCGCGTGAGGCCTCGATGGCCTTCTGGATGATGTTCTTGGCCTCGGTGGGGTGCGCATCGAACCAGTCGCCGAGCTTCTCGTTCATCACGCGCTGCACGAAGGTCTTCGCCTCGGAGTTGCCGAGCTTCGTCTTCGTCTGGCCTTCGAACTGCGGGTTCGTCAGCTTCACCGAGATGACCGCGGTCAGGCCTTCGCGCACGTCGTCGCCGGACAGGTTGTCGTCCTTCTCTTTGAGGATGTTCTTGTCGCGCGCGTAGCGGTTCACCATGCTCGTGAGCGCCGCGCGGAAGCCCTCTTCGTGCGTGCCGCCTTCGGTCGTGGAGATCGTGTTCGCGAAGGTGTGCACGGACTCGGAGTACGCGGTGGTCCACTGCATGGCGATTTCGGCGGAGATGCCGATCTGCAGGTCCTCCGACTCGATGTCGATCACATCGGGCTCGATCGGCGTGGCCTTGCGCAGCTTGACCATGTAGTCCACGTAGTCCTTGATGCCGTTCGCGTACTGGTACGTGACGGTCTGGTGCAGCTCCTCGACGGCGTTGTCGCCGTCGCCGGTCACCTCGTCGCCCTGCACCTCGGTTTCGCGCATGTCGGTGAGCGTGATCTTGAGGCCCTTGTTCAGGAACGCCATCTGCTGGAAGCGGCTGCGCAGCGTCTCGAAGTCGTAGATCGTGGTCTCGAAGATCTTCGGGTCGGGCCAGAACGTGACCGAGGTGCCGGTCGTCTCGTCGTCGCGCATCGCACGGCCCTGCTTGAGCGGCGCGGTGGGGTGCTGGTTCACGTAGGTCTGCGTCCAGTAATAGCCCTGGCGGCGCACTTCGATGTCGACGCGCGTCGAAAGCGCGTTGACGACGGAGATGCCCACGCCGTGCAGGCCGCCGGAGACCGCGTAACCGCCGCCGCCGAACTTGCCGCCGGCATGCAGCTTCGTCATGACCGTCTCCACACCGGAGACGCCTTCGCCCGGCACTTCGTCGACCGGGATGCCACGGCCGTCGTCGACGACGCGGATGCCGTTGTCGGGCAGAATCGTCACCTCGATGTGCGAGGCGTAGCCGGCGAGCGCCTCGTCGACCGAATTGTCGACGATCTCGTACACCAGGTGGTGCAGGCCGCGCGGGCCGGTGGAGCCGATGTACATGCCCGGGCGGATGCGCACTGCCTCAAGGCCTTCGAGCACGCGCAGATCGCTCGCATCGTAATGGTCGGGTGAGAGGGTATCGTCGAGCTGCGCTTCGGTCAGCTGGTCGTTGGCTGGATCGCCGGACTCGGGGGATTCCATCTTCGAATCGTCCGCAAGATCTGTCACAGAGATTCCTTTCTGCGTTCGCCGTGAAGGGTTATGCGCAGGGCGATATGCCCTAGAACACAAATAAAACGCCCTTCTAGGCGTTTAGGTAGTCTACTAAGTATTCTACTTGCGCATAGGGACGTCTCCACACAGCGGGCTCGCTGCGGATTTTCACGCGGATCATCGCCGCATCAACGCTCGCGCGGCGGCCTCATATTGTGTTGTACATACAACCGTTTGCGCATGCCTGGCCCGTGCGCCTGCGGCCCCACCACGCGCACGTCATCCACAGTCAGCCCGGTGAGCGTCTTGCGCACTTTCTCGAGGATCTGCGGGCGCAGGAACTGCACCTGCTGGGTCCATGCGGGCGATTCCGTGCTGATCGTGAGCACGCCGTCGGCGAGCCGCTCCACGCGCGTGTGCGCGGCCAGCACATCGCCCACGATCGACGCCCAATCCTCGGTCAGCGCGGCGATCTGCATGTGGGGGAGCCAGCCCGCGCGCTGCAGGAATCCGGACATCACACCGCCGAACCCGCGCACGTCGCGCCCCGGTTTGCCGAAGTTCTCGCGCGCCTGCTCGCGTTTGATGCGCCGTTCGCGGATCAGCCCGGCGCGGTCACTCAGGCGTTTGAACTCCTGCGCGCCGAGTTTGCGTTCGTCGAGGTGGAGCGCCACCGCCACTGGTTCGCGGATCATGCGTCCTCCCCGTGTTCCATGCGGGCGCGCAGATCGTGCACGTCGATCACGTGCGCGCCGGCGATCGGCGGAATGTCGGAAGCCGCGGCCACGGTGATGATCACCTGCCGCTGCGCCTGCGCGAAGGCGAGGATCTGCGCGCGCCGAGTCTCGTCGAGCTGGGCGAACACGTCATCGAGGACCACCACGGGCTGCGTGCCGTATTCCTGATTGAGCAGCTCGTAGACGGCCATTTTGAGCGCCAGTCCGAGCGTCCACATCTCGCCGTTCGACGCGAATTCGCGCGCGGGCATGCCGTTGAGCTGCACCACGAGCTCGTCGCGCTGCGGGCCGATCAGATTCTGCCCGCGCGCCACTTCGCCCGCATACAGCCGCTGGAAGTGCTGGCTGATCCGCGCCGCCGGATCGTCGCCGTCGAGGACTTCGGCGAACGACGGCTCATACAGCAGCGACGCCTGCTCACCGGCGCCCGAAAGCCGCGCCACGAGGTCCGCGAAGGGCCGCTGCAGGCGCTCCACCAGGTCGATGCGCGCACGCGTGATCTGCAGACCGAGCTCGATGTATTGTCCGGTCCAGATTTCCAGACCGGTCAGCGCGGTGTCGCGGTAGGCGTCGAAGCCGCGTTCGGCCGTGCCGAGCTGTTTGAGCAGGGCCGCGCGCTGCTTGGCGACGTGCGTGAAGCGCTGCAGCTGATCCGCATAACCGCGCATGAGCATCGACGCGGTCTGGTTCATGAACTGCCGGCGCGCGCCCGGATCGCCCGCCACGAGGCGCTGGTCGTCCGGCGTGAACGCGACGAGCGGGATCATGCCGGCGATGTCGCGCATGTAGCGAGACGAACCGCCGTTGATGCGCGCGCGGTTGGCGCCTTTCGCGCGGATCGTGGCCTCGATTGTGGTGGGCGGCTCAGCCGGTTCATCGCTGACGTTCGCGCGGATCGTGGCCTGCGTGTGGCCGCGCTGCACGAGCGGCAGCGACGACGTGGCGCGGTGGCTCGACCCCGTGGCGAGCACTTCGAGCGCCTCCACGATGTTGGTCTTGCCCAGACCGTTGGCCCCCTGCAGGATGGTGACGCCGGGGGCCAGGTCGAGCAGGCAATGATCCCATGACCGGAAATGGTCGAGCGCCAAGCGCGAAACAACCATGATGCGCGTCAGTTGCCGAAGCGCATCGGCACGAGCAGGTAGCGGTAGGCGAGCGATTCCTCGGAATCGGCCTCCTGCTGGCCGTTGAATTCGACCGGCTTGATCGCCGTCGTCATCTTCATGCGCACGAACGGTTCGGCGATGGCGCTCAGGCCTTCGCGCAGGTAGTTCGGGTTGAACGCCACGGTGATGTCTTCGCCGTCGAGGTCCACGTCGAGGATCTCGTTCGCGGAGGCCTCGTCCGCGGCGCCGGCCGAGAGCGTGAGCTCCTGGCCGGCGAACACCATGCGGATGGGGGCGTTGCGTTCGGCCACGAGCGAGACGCGCTTGATCGCGTCGAGCAGCGCCTGCTTGTCGATGACGACGTGGATGGGGTAGGAGTCGGCATACAGCTTGTCCACGTTGGGGAATTCGCCGTCGATGAGCTGCACGGTGGAGATGCGGCCGGCGTTCTCGATGCCGAGGAGCGAGGGGTTCTGCGGGTCCAGGTAGACGATCACGTTCTGGTGCTCGTCGATTGAACGGGAGATGTCGCGCAGGTGCGAGCCGCCGACGAGCGCGATCGTGCTCAGATCGTCGCTCTGCGGCGTCCACTGGAACGTGGAGCGCGAGAGGCGGAAGCGGTCGGTCGACGACATGGTGACCGAATCGCCTTCGAAGCGCATCTGGATGCCGGTGAGCACCGGGCGGCTTTCGTCGCGCGCCACGGCCACAGCGGCCTGGTTCACCGACTGCGTGAAGGTCTGCGCGTCCACCTGGCCGAGCTGCGGGGGCAGCTGCGGCAGGTCAGGGTATTCGGTTTCGGGCATGAGCTGCAACGTGAACGTGGACTTGCCCGAGGTAATCTGCAGTGTGGATCCGTTGGTCTGCATGTAGGCCTTCTCGGAAGGCAGCGATTTACTGATGTCGGCGAGCAGTTTGCCCGGCACCACCACAGTGCCCTCCTCATCCACACCGGCCTCCACATGGTCACGGGCGGAAATCTCATAGGTGAACGTCGAAAGACGCAGCGTCCCCTCCGTTGCTTCCAATTTCACACCGGAAAGGATCGGATTGGTGGGGCGTGCATTGAGCACACTCGTGGTCCATGCTACGGCGTCTGCGAACGAGGCGGAATTGACTTCGACTTTCATGCTGCTCCCTGCATTGGTGACTGGTGGTGCTGTCTGAAGTTCATTCTAGCGAGTCTGCGCGCTTGTTCTCTCATTGCTTGGTGTGAATTGCCGCGCGGAGTTATGAAGATGGTGATGGGTTGTAAGTGGGTAAGGAATAATCGTAATAATAACGGCTGTGGATTTGTGGATAACCTGCGAAAGCCTTTCCACCATGGGGATTGTGGACAATTTGCACATGTGGATAACCGCTGCGGATAATGTGGATAAATAGCCGAGTTATCCACCATTGCAAGAAGGCGGTCGGTTTATCCACATTTTTTGTGGATTCATCCACGGTGCATCCACGCGATTTTGGCGGTTTTCCACGGGTTATCCCCTGAAGTTACCCACATATGTGCATAACCATGTGGATAACTTTTTTCGCCGAAACACACCCGCCGGTGTGTCGCGCCGGTGGAACATCCACGGTGAACTGTGGATGGGCACACAAAAAATCCAGTATACGGCGCGCCCAAGCTATTCGCTGATGCGCTGGCGCAGCTGCAGCGTCAGCTCGGTGACGTACGTGTAGATCTGCGGATTGTCTTTCATGCCTTCCGAGATCGTCTTGCAGTTGTGCATGACCGTGGTGTGGTCGCGCCCGCCGAACACCTGGCCGATGTTCACGAGGCTCATGCTCGTCAGGTCGCGCGTCAGGTACATGGCGATCTGGCGTGCGATCGTCACGTTCTTGGTGCGGGTGGGGCCCACGAGGTCGTCGAACGTGAGGTGGAAGTACTTCGCCACACGGCCGATGATGTCGGTCGGCTTGAGCTCGATGTCGGTCGAGAAGAAGTCCTGCAGCGTCTGTTCGGCGAGGATGCGCGTGACCGGCTGGTTGTTGAGCGAGGCGAGCGCCGTCACACGGTTCAGCGCGCCTTCGAGCTCGCGGATGTTGTCGGTGAACCGCTCGGCGATCAGGTCGAGCACGTCGTTGGGCACATACGTGCCGTTCGTGGAGACGAGCATGCGCAGGATCGCGATGCGCGTCTCGAGGTCCGGCGGCTTGACGTCGACGGTCAGGCCCTGCTCGAAGCGCGAGATGAGGCGTGATTCGAAGCCCTTGAGGTTCTTCGGCGGCACGTCGGACGCGATGACGATGCGCTTATTGTTCTGGTAGAGCGAGTTGAACGTGTGGAAGAACTGCTCGAGCGTCGACTCCTTGTCTCCCAGGAACTGGATGTCGTCGATGAGCAGCACGTCGATCTCGCGGTATTTGCGGTTGAACTCGTTGATGCGGCTTTCCCCGCTCGCCTTGTCGGCACGCAGCGAGTCGATGAACTCGTTGGTGAACTCTTCGCTCGTCACATAGCGCACGCGCGTGCCGGGCTGCTTGAGCAGCGCGTAGTTGCCGATCGCGTTGAGCAGATGGGTCTTGCCTAGACCCGATCCGCCGTAGATACACAAGGGGTTGAAGTCCTGGCCCGAGCCTTCCGCCACGGCGAGCGCCACGGTGCGCGCGAAGCGGTTCGAATCGCCGGGCACGAAGGTGTCGAACGTGTCGTTGCGGTTGAGGTGCGTCTCCGGGTCGAGCGACGGCTTGCGCTGGCGGTCCTTCATCGGCACCTGCGGGAACGAGCCGGTGGATGCGGGCATGTCGAAGTTCGTGCCGGGCATGATGTCTTCGAAGGTCTGCACCACGGCCTCGTCGTAATGCGTGGCGGGCTTGGCCGGGGCGGCGGAACCGCGCGGCGCCGCTTCGGCCGCGGTTGGCTTCGCGCGGCTCGGCGCGCGTTCGGCCTCGACCTGCGCCCCGGGCTGCGTGGCGCGCGTGGAAGACTGCAGGATCTTGAACGCGGGGAACAGTTCGATGCCGCCGTTGGCCACCTTGAGCGCCTGCAGCAGCACGGAGTTGAGGTCGGTCTGCAGCATGCGCTGGGTTTCGTTGTTCTCCACGGCCAAAATGATCGTGGTGCCGTAGATCGCCTCGGGCAGCACGCCTTCGAACCACCCCTTCTGCCGGGCGGACAGTGTCGCGTTGCCGCGTAGAAGGGTAAGCGCGTTCGACCAGATCAGGGCCGATTGGGTGCCCGGATCGAGATTGTCTCCGCTCATAGCTGCATCTCCACTGTCATCAGAAAAACCTAACAGCATATGTTTACTCCGACTGAAGGAAGTTATCCACATGCTTGCGTGTTGAAAACACTGGATTTGTGAATAACATTGGTGTAGTTTGTGGATAAGTCCCCGTGAGTTTCCCCATAGATTGCAACGATTCTGTGGATTTTCCGCCCCCACGTATCCACCGCGGTTGCGGCTGTGCCGTAGGCTGACTTGGAGCCGCCCTCCCCGCGGGGTAGGGGTATCGGTAGATTAGTAGGGATTGTGTCAAGAAGCGCCATGCGTGAAACATGGCGCGTACGTTTTAACGGGAGCATCAACCATGAAGAGGACCTTCCAGCCGAACAACCGCCGCCGTCACATGAAGCACGGCTTCCGTGCCCGCATGCGCACCCGCGCCGGCCGCGCCATCATCAATCGTCGTCGTTCCAAGGGCCGCAAGACCCTCTCCGCCTGATTCCATCTGACGGCGAAGTGGAACGGCTCAAGAGCCACCGCGAATTCGTAGCCGTCCTGCGCCACCGCCGCCGCGTGTCAAGCCACGACATCGTGTTGCATTACCGCATGCGCGCCGCAGGCGAGCGCGCCCACGGCAACGTGGGGTCGGACGTGCGCGTCGGCCTAGCCGTTTCCAAGGCAGTGGGCAACGCGGTCACGCGCAACGCGGTCAAACGCCGCTTTCGCGTGCTCGCCCGGCGGTACGAACATGAGCTGCCCGGGCAATGCGACATCGTATTGCGCGCCAAGCCGAGTGCGGCGGGCGCGCAGTTCGCGTCACTCGACGCGCAGATGGCGCAGCTGTTCCGCGCGGTGCATACGAAGACGGATCAGTCGGCAGGCCAATCGTGACATTACATGCAGGGCAGGTGATGATTCGCTGCATCCGCTGGTACCAACGGCGGATTTCGGCGAATACCCCGCCCTCATGTCGTTATTACCCCTCATGTTCCAACTACGCGCTCCAGGCCATCGGCCGGTACGGGGCGTTCCGTGGCGGCCTGCTCGCCGCACTGCGCCTGCTGCGATGCCGTCCGTGGAGTGCGGGCGGCATCGATGACGTGCCGCAGCGGTTCTCATTGTTCTACAGATTTTCTTGGTCACGCGCGCACGAAGAGCCGCGGCTGACCCCATTGCCTCACGACGAGAAGGAGTGAACGGCCAGATATGTCGGATAATTTTCTTTTGGATAGCGGATTCTGGGGGTGGCTGTACAAGCTGCTGACCCCGGTGGAGTGGCTCATGACGCAGGTCATGTACTGGTTCCACAAACTGCTCACGCTCATCGGCATGCCGGCCGTGGGCCTTTCCTGGGTGCTCTCGATCATCTTCCTCGTGATTGTGGTGCAGGCCTGCGTCTTCCCGCTGTTCTACAAGCAGATGAAGTCGATGCGCGGCATGCAGGCGATCCAGCCGAAGATGATGAAGATCCAGAACAAATACAAGGGCAAGAACGATCCCGCGAGCAAAGAGGCGATGCAGCGCGAGATGATGAAGCTCTACAAGGACAACAACGCCAATCCGGCGGGGTCGTGCCTTCCGATGCTCATCCAGGGCCCGGTCTTCATGTGCATGTTCTACGTGCTTTCGGCCATTCCGTACATCGCCCGCGGCAAGCGTGCGCCACTGGGCGCCTTTGACGTGGCCACCGCGCAGGAGTTCTCCTCGACTACGTTCTTCGGCACCAAGGTCTCCGACACGTTCACTACCGCCGGCACAAGCGGCAAGATCGTCATCGGCATCTTCGTGTTCGCCATGTGTGCGTGCCTGTGGTACATGCAGTGGAATACGATGCGCCGCAACACCGCGCCCGCCTCGATGAACAAGCAGACCGAACGCATGCAGAAGATGATGCTGTGGGTGTTCCCGGTCATGTACATCTTCTCCGGTGTGGCCATGCCGTTCGCCGTGCTCGTCTACTGGCTCGCCAACAACATCTGCAACCTGCTGCGTTCGTTCTGGCAGCTGCACGAGTTCCCGACCCCGGGCTCGCCGGCCGCGGAGGACAAGGAGAAGCGCGACCACGACAACGAGAACAAGCGCCGCGCCGCCAAGGGCCTGCCGTCGATCGAGGAAGAGAAGCTCATCGAAGCCAAGCAGGAGGCCGAGCGCAAGGCCTCGCAGGGCCACCAGCGCCAGCAGCCGCAGCGCAAGAACCGCCGCAAGAAGTAAGCGCCGCGCCACTGAGAATAATCCACCCATATCCCCGCGTTCCTCACCCGAAGGGCGCGGGGATATTCTGATGCCGGTGCGTGTTGTTCCATACCGTTGTTTTACACTTGGAACGACCTGTGTAAGTACGGGCGGGCGCGCCCGAAGACCCAATGTCCGGGCTATGAACGAAGGAGCAGTTATGGTGCAGGACGACGAGAAGACGATCGAACAGCTCAATGAAGAGGCGGACATCGCCGCAGACTACCTCGAGGGACTGCTCGACGTGGCCGATTACGAAGGCGACATCGAAATGGGCGTGCGCAACAACCGCCCGATGGTGCAGATTGTTGCCGACGATGACACCGACATCAAGCACCTGATCGGCCGCAATGGCGAAGTGGTCGACGCGCTCCAGCAGCTGTGCCGTCTGGCGGTGCAACAGCAGACGGGCGAACGCTCGCACCTGATTGTGGACGTGGACGGCTTCCTGAAGCGCCGCCGCCAGCTCTTGCGCGACATGGCGCTCGACGCGGTCGACGATGTGCGCGAGACCGGCGAGCCGGTGGATCTGAAGCCGATGAACTCGTTCGAGCGCAAGATCATCCACGATGTGGTGCGTGACGAAGGCCTGCGTTCGCGTTCGCACGGTGAGGAACCGAAGCGCTACGTGACCGTCTACCTCAAGCACGAGGCCGTGGACGACGACGAGTTCGAGGATGACGAGGAGTATGCCGTCGAGGACTGACGGCTTCGCTGCATGCGCATCAAGGCGCCCCGGTACCGCGGTACCGGGGCGCCTTGTGCATGGGGTCACTCGAAAGCGAACAGATCCTCGAATTTGCAGTCGAGCGCGATGCACAGCAGCAGCGCAAGCTTCGCCGTGGGGTTGTATTGGGTGTTTTCGATCGAGTTGATCGTCTGGCGCGAGACGCCGACCATCTGTGCGAGCTCTTTCTGCGAAAGGTGGCGTGCGGTGCGCAGTTCGCGCAGGTGGTTGATGAGTACGAGCTGTGATTCCATGGCCGCCTCCATCAGTGGAAGATCGAGGCGGGGGAGTGCATGCCCAGCATCGTGAGCACGGTCATGACGCTGAACCACAGGGCGCACAGTGTCATGACGATGGCGCCGAAGCATGTGCGGCGTTCCTTGAGCTTGGAGTATTGGATCCACAGCGCGGTGGCCTCCATGATGCCGAGCACCGCGAACATGTTCTCCCACGGTTGGTCGTTGAGCATCGCGAGCACGGAGAATGCGATCAGGGCGATGCCCCCGGCGATCCACGCCGTTCTGAACGATTGATAGCGAATCGCCTGCGCGCGTTCGTCGTCGCGCTTGTGGCCCTTGAACGACGCCGTGTCCTGGTTCTGCTGGGCTGCCTTGAGGATCTCTTCCTTGGTCTTCATGCCAATCGCCTCCAAACGGAAATGCTAAGTGAACTTGACACTTTGCGTATGAATCACCTGTGCGGTTGTGTCAAGTCAAGTTGACTTCAGCGTGTCAAGATGGCTTGACATGCGCGGTGTTGCGCACTCAAGGCCGGCTCGCGGTAGGATGGTGCGTTATGAGTGTTGAGATCCATACCGACGAGCAGCTCGCCGATTCGCCGGTGTTGCAGGCCGTGTTCGGTGAGGCGCTGCCGAAAATCGAGGTGTTTCACGGGAAACTGCAGGCCGAAGGCGAGGAGCGTGGTCTGATCGGCCCACGTGACGTGGGCATCATCTGGGAGCGCCACCTGCTCAATTCCGCCGCGATTGTGCCATTTGTGGCAGAAAAGACCGAAGGTCGCCAATTCAAGACCGTGGCCGATCTGGGCAGTGGCGGGGGATTCCCCGGGCTTGTGATCGCCGCGATGCTGGCCGACCGCATGGTCACCTTGATCGAACCGATGGAGCGGCGCATCGAATGGCTCAATGAATGCGTGGACGCCATGGAATTGGCCAACGTGAAGGTCGTGCGTGGCCGCGCCGAAGAGGCGATCGCCTCGTTGCGCATGCACAACGGCCAGGGCCGTGGCAAAGTTGCGGTGACCGATGACATGTACCAGGCGGTCACGCACCCGTTCGCCGTGGTGACATGCCGCGCAGTGGCGCCGATGACGAAGCTCGCCGGATGGGCGTTGCCGCTCGTGGAGCCGAAGGGCGCGCTTGTGGCGCTCAAAGGCCGGTCCGCGCAGGCCGAGATCGACAAGGCGAAGCCGATGATCAAGCGCTTCGGCGGCATCAAACCGCGTGTGGTGACCGCGCCGGTTGCCGATGGCTTCGAATCGACGCAAGTGGTGATCGTCGATAAGCGCTGAGTGGAGCGCCAGTGGCGTGAATGGTATGGCTTCACGTGAGTTATCCACAGGTTTTGTGTAGCTGAAAAAGTTATCCACAATCGGTGGGTGGTGGAGTTGAAGTGCCCACAATCCATTGAAATCATTATGATTTCACCCACCGTGCAATATACGGGTCACGCAGTATATCCACACATCATCCACAGTTATCCACACCCAATCCACGCCGGTGTGAAACCGTGAAACACCCGTGAATCTGTCCATACGAATGAAGAGACTGTAACGTATTGCGACTTAGAGGAGGTCCGTCTTCGTGACTCAGCAAGGGAACACCCCCGGCATGGAAAGCGCAACCGAAACCATCGCACGCATCTTCTCCGACGACCCCTCCGGCGTCGGTTCGGAGATCGCCGGGCTTTCGGCGCGCTACGAGCGCATCAACGAAGCCGTGTTCGATCCGCCGGCCCAGACACGGCGTATCGCCGTGGCGAACCAGAAGGGCGGCGTGGGCAAGACGAGCACCGCGGTGAACGTGGCGGCGGCGCTGGCCCTCGCCGGCATGCGCGTGCTCGTGGTGGACATGGATCCGCAGGGCAACGCCTCCACCGCGCTTGGCGCCAAGCACAACTCGGGCGACCCGTCCGTCTATGACGTGATCGAAGGCCGCGCCACAATCGCCGACGTGATGCAGACATGCCCCGAATTCGAGACGCTGCAGGTGGTGCCGGCCTCGATCGACCTTTCCGGCGCCGACCTTGAGCTCGCCGACATGCCCGACCGCAACAACCTGATGCGCAACGCGCTCGACGCGTTCCTGGAGCAGACGTCCGTGCATTACGACTATGTGTTCGTCGACTGCCCGCCGAGCCTCGGCCTGCTCGTGATCAACGCGATGTGCGCGGTCAACGAGATGCTCATCCCGATCCAGGCGGAATATTACGCGCTCGAGGGCCTGGGACAGCTCATCAACACGATCGGCCTCGTGCAGTCAAACTTCAACCCGGAACTGCTCGTCTCCACGATGCTCGTGACGATGTTCGACCGCCGTACGCTGCTCAGCCGCGAAGTGTACGAGGAAGTCAAAACGCACTACCCGAGCATCGTGCTCGACACGACGATCCCGCGCACGGTCAAGATCTCGGAGGCGCCAAGCTTCGGCCAGAGCGTGATCTCGTACGACCCGCGCGGCAAAGGCGCGGTCTCGTACCGCGAAGCCGCGTACGAACTCAACAGCCGGTCCACGGTGGTCCTGGAAACCCTTGCGTCGAGGAGAAACGAGAACTGATTATGGCATCGAAATCACGTTTGGGCCGAGGGCTCGGTGCGCTGTTTCCGTCACTGCCGGGCGAAGAGCCGGCCAAGCCGGCCGCCGAAGCCGAACCGGCGGCACCCGCGCCACAGCCGGCGCGCAAGCGTGCGGCCGCCACGCAGCCGGCGCGCGCACGCAAGGCGCAGCCCGCCGAAGCCGACAAGCCGGTAGGCCCGATATCGCCCCTCGAATCGACGATTCCGTCGATGGGTGAGATGACGCGCCATGCGGAGACCGTCTCGAAGCTCGCGGCGCCGATGACGCTGCAGCCGGAAGCCGCTGAGCACAAGCCGGTGGCGCAGGCGCCCGCCAAACCGCAGGCCAAGGCGCCGGCAGCCAAGTCCGCGAAGCGCGCCGCGATGCCGGCGATCGGCGACATGGCCCACCCGAGCGACATGTTCTTCGACGGCACACCGATTGCGCCGAAGGCGGGCGTGGATGCGAAGCCGGTGGCCGAACCGCGGCTCAAGCCGGTCGAAGGCGGCTATCTTGTGGAACTCGAGACTGCGCAGATCGGGCCGAACCTGCACCAGCCGCGCACGGTGTTCAACGACGACGAGCTGCGCGAGCTTGCGGAGTCGATCAAGGAAGTCGGTGTGCTGCAGCCGATCGTGGTGCGCAAACGCCCGGTGGAGCAGATCCGCGCGGCGCATGCCCAGCCGCAGCAGGAGGGCACCGACCGCTTCGCCGACCGCATGGACAGCGAATATGAGCTGATCATGGGCGAGCGCCGCTGGCGCGCGTCGCAGCTCGCCGGACTGTCGACGATCCCCGCGATTGTCAAGACGACCGCGGACGACTACATGCTGCGCGACGCGCTGCTCGAGAACCTGCACCGCGTGGCGCTCAACCCGCTCGAAGAGGCGGCCGCATACCAGCAGATGATCGACGAGTTCGGCCTCACGCAGTTGCAGCTTGCGAAGTCGGTCTCGAAGTCACGCCCGCAGATCGCGAACACGCTGCGCCTGATGAACCTGCCGGCGAGCGTGCAGAAGCGCGTGGTGGCTGGGCAGATCTCCGCGGGGCATGCGCGTGCGCTGCTCGGGCTGCCCGATGACGCGGCCATGGAGAAGCTCGCCCAGCGCATCGTGGACGAGGGGCTTTCCGTGCGCAGCGTCGAGGAGATCGTCTCCATGCAGACGGCCGACCAGCCGAAGAAACCGAAGGCGAACAAGCACAATCCATGGGCGGGGTCGCCGATCCAGCTCAATCTGGAGAAGCGCTTCGACACCAAAGTCTCCATCAAGGGCTCCGAGCAGCATGGGCGCATCGAGATCGTGTTCTCGTCGCCGGAGGAGATGGACCGCATCATCGCCCTCCTCGACCCGCAGTAAGCGGCGGCTGGAGGCATGCCTTGACGCATTCCGCGTGGCTGACGCCGCCATACGTGTTCCTTTGGGTCCCGCAGCTGTGCGCGCTTGCGTTCCTCGCGCTCATCGTGCGGTTCGACCGCCGCTCGCTGTGGTCGGGGTTCGCGCTGTTCGTGTTCATCATGACGGTCGGCGTGACCGCGGCGTGCCTCTTCATCGACACGATGGACCTTGTGCCAAGCCAGTGGATCCGCACGGTGATGCTGTGGATCGGGCTGCTCGCGGCCGCCGTCATCGTCGCCTTCCCCGTGCTCCTGGGCGTGTTCCTGACCGCGGAGGGCTGCCGTCTGCTGCGCAGGGAGGGTGTGTCGCCCGCCAATTGCCTTTCGCTTGCGGCCGGCCTCTTTGTGCTGTTGGACCTGACACTCATCCCGTATCTTGCGTCGCTCGTGCGCAATGCGGTGGTCACGTGGCTGTTCGCGCTCGCGTCCGCGTGTGTGCTGTTCTTCTCCGCGCAGCTCGCGATCTACTGCCTGTCGGCGTTCGTCAATCTGGTGCATGTGGGCAAGCCGAGGGGACTCAAGCAGATCGTGGTGCTGGGCTCGGGTATCTTCGGGACAGCTGTGCCGCCGCTGCTGGGCAACCGCATTCGCACAGGCATCCAGCTGCAGCATGACGCCCCGCACGCCGTGCTCATTCTGTCCGGCGGCCAAGGGCCCGGCGAAGACATCCCCGAAGGGCGCGCGATGATGGCGTGGGCGCTGGCGCACGGGGCGGATCCCTCGCGGACGATCGCGGAAGAACGCTCACGCAACACCGAGGAGAACCTCGCGTACTCGGCGCGGCTGTTCCCCGACCCCACCGGAAAGACGGCAATCGTCTCGACACGGTACCACGTGCTGCGCGCGCTGTTCATCTCCAAACGGTTGCATATGGACGCCGTCGGCTACGGCTCGGCGGCCACATGGTATTTCTCGCTCAACGCGATGTTGCGCGAGTTCATCGCGTTCGTCGTCATGACGCGCAAGCGGCAGATGGTCGTGCTGTGTGTGCTGCTCACGCCGCTCTGGCTCACGGCGCTCGCCGGCGTGATCCAGTGGATCATGCCAGTGAGCTGAGCCACGCCGGCGGGTGTCCTATGCCTCTGCGGCCTCGGCCACAAACGACTCGAGGTACGCCTGCACGTCGAGCGCGGCTCGGCAGCCGGTGCCCGCGGCGCTGATCGCCTGCTGGTAGACCGGGTCGGCGCAGTCGCCGGCCGCGAACACGCCCGGCACATTGGTGCGCGTGGAGGCGCCTTCGACGACGATGTACCCGTGGTCGTCAAGTTCGAGGGCGCCGCCAAGGAAGGCGGTCTGCGGCACTTGGCCGGCGGCGATGAACACGCCGTTCGCGGGCAGTTCGCCCGTCTCCCCGCTGACGACGTTGCGGATGCTCACCGAGGTGACGCCCTTGCCGTCGCCGTTGATGCGCTCTACCACGGTGTTCATCATCACGTCGATCGCCGGGTTCTCGAGCGTGCGGTCGACCATGATCTGCGAGGCGCGGAACTGGTCGCGCCGGTGCAGCAGCGTGACCGACGACCCGAAGCGGCTGAGGAACCCGGCCTCCTCCATCGCGGAGTCGCCGCCGCCGACCACGACAATCGGCTTGCCGCGGAAGAAGAAGCCGTCGCATGTGGCGCAGAACGAGACGCCCTTGCCGGAGTATTTCTCTTCGCCGGGCACATCGAGGTGCCGGTAGTACGAGCCGGTGGCGATGATCACGGCGCGCGCCTGATAGACGTCGCCGCCCGAACAGGTGACCGTCTTGACCGTCTTGTCGAGCTGCGTGGATTCGACGTCGTCGAACACGATCTCGGCATTGAAGCGTTCGGCCTGACGCTGCATGTTCTCCATGAGGTCGGGCCCCATGATGCCGTCGGGGAAGCCGGGGAAGTTCTCCACTTCGGTGGTGTTGACGAGCTGGCCGCCCGGGGTGAGCGCGCCCGCCACGACGAGCGGCTTGAGGCCTGCACGCCCCAGGTAGATGGCTGCGGTGTATCCGGCGGGGCCGGATCCGATGATGATGACGTCACGAATTTCACTCATGCTCCCACAATAGGCGCATCGACATGGGTATTCCGCGGTTCCACTCATAGCTCATGCGCCGTTCCCTATAATGTGGGTATGGCTGCACACACCGCGCGGCGGAAGGAGGAGCCATGGCGCATCGCACGACCCTGCGCGACATCGCGCACGAAGTGGGCGTTTCGGTCACCACCGTCTCGCTTGTGCTCAATAACCGGCTGGCGCGCGTCTCCGACGAGACCCGCGCGCAGATCCTCGAAACCGCCAAACGGCTGCGGTATGTGCCCAACCAGAACGCGCGCAGTCTGCTCACCAAGCGCACGATGCTCATCGCGCTCATCGTGCCCGACATCGAGAACCTGTTCTTCGCCGCGCTCGCACGTTGCCTCGAGGAATCATGCCAGGCGGCCGGCTACGAGCTTGTCATCGCGAATTCGAACGACCGGCGCGCAGTAGAGCGCGACCTGCTGCAGCATGTGGTGGCGCGCGGCGTGGACGGCCTGTTCCTGATCCCCGCGCGCGAATCATACGTCGACGAGGTGGGCCTGCGCGAGGATGTGCGCCGTGTGCCGTGCCCGGTGACGCTGATCGACCGTCTGGTGTCCGCACAGTGGTGCGACGGCGCGGGGTTCGACAATGTGCTCGGCGGTGCCCTGGCCGCGCGCAGGCTGCTTGAGGCCGGGCATACGCGCATTGGGTGCATTTCTGGCGATGGGCGCGAAGGCAGCGCCAACCGCCGCCGGCGCGGGTTCGCCGACGTGCTCGAGCAGGCCGGCGTGCCGCTTGAATCGATGCTCGACGTGGCCGGCGACTACCGCTTTGACGGCGGGTACGCCGCCACGGCCGCCATGGTGGACAACGGTGCCACGGCGGTGTTCTGCTGCAACGACCTGATGGCGATGGGCCTGTTGCGCGGTCTGCGCGAACGCGGGGTTTCCGTGCCCGCGGACATGTCGGTGATCGGCTACGACAACATCATGGAACGCTTCGGCATGCAGATCGAGGTGACAACGGTCGAGCAGGATGTGGCACAGCTTGCGCGCGCCGCATGGGAGCTGCTCTCGGCGCGCATCGGGGCGCCCGGCGAGGGCCACCCGTGGCTCGCCGAGCCGCGCACCCGGGTGCTTGCGCCGTGTCTTGTGGACAAAGGCAGTGTGCGCGACCTGCGCTGACTTTTGTATGGCGTGTGTAGCGCATGGCTGTGCCGGTGGGGTGTGCGACACGCTGACAGCTGACGGATTTTGACGGGCCCCGTGAAAGGGATATGATGAAGTCAACACAGTGATAAAACGTTTTATCACTCGGACCGGCTCAGCCGGATCCACTTCAATGAGGAAGGAACGGACCCATGAAGAAGATGATTCTTGATCTGGACACCGGCGTCGATGATGCGCTTGCCATTTCGTACGCGCTTGGCAGTCCGGAAGTGGAACTCATTGGCATCACCGGCACCTACGGCAATGTGCTGATGGAGCAGGGCGTGCGCAACGCGCTCGCGATCACCGAACTGCTCGGCCACCCCGAAGTCAAGGTCTACCGCGGCCTTGACCACTCGAGCACCACGGATTCGTTCCAGGTGCTCGAGATCTCAAGCTTCATCCACGGCCAGAACGGCATCGGGGAAGTGGTGATCGCGGACTCCACGCGCGACGCGGAGGATACCCCGGCGGTGGACTTCATCATCGATGCGGCGAAGACCTACGGCAAGGACCTCGTGTACGTGCCGACCGGCCCGCTGACGAACCTCGACGCTGCGATCGCCCGTGCCCCCGAAATCGTCGATGAGATCGGCCGCGTGGTACTGATGGGCGGCGCGCTCACCGTGCCCGGCAATGTGAATGCCTGGACCGAGGCGAACATCTCGCAGGACCCGGACGCCGCCAACCGCGTGTTCCGTTCGGGGATCCCCGCCACTATGGTGGGCCTCGACGTGACGCTGCAGACGCTGCTCACCTACAAGGAGACGCAGCGCTGGCGCGACCTGGGCACCCCGGCGGGCGCATTCCTGGCCGACATGACCGACTTCTACATCAAGGCCTACGAGACGACCGCCCCGCATCTGGGCGGCTGCGGCCTGCACGACCCGCTCGCCGTGGGCGTGGCCGTCGACCCGACGCTCGTGACCACGCTGCCGATCAACATGAAGGTGGACGTGGAGGGCCCCACCCGCGGGCGCACAATCGGTGACGAGACCCGCCTCAACGACCCCGTCAAGACGATGGACGCCGCCGTCGGCGTCGACGTGCCGCGCTTCCTCGACGAATTCATGACCCGCATCTCCACGTTGGCCGCCAACGCCGCCTGAAAGGACAGTACGATGACCACCGCAACCACCAAGGGTGCCATCGACCCGTATGCCGACCCGGGCACCGCGAGCCGCACCGCCGTCAAGGCGCTCATCATGCTGCTCATCACGTTCATCATGGGCACGTTGTGCCTGCAGGGGTTCAACCTCGTCTTCGTGCAGATCGGCGCCGACGTGGGCGCCGCCGACCAGGCGTCGTTGATCACCGCCATCCCGAGCATCGTGCTCGGCATCGTCTCGTTCATCTACGGGTCGCTCAGCGATTTCGTCTCACTGCGCCGCATGGTCGTGTTCGGCGTGCTCACGCTGTTCGTGGGCTCCATCTTCGGCTTTGTGGCCTCGTACTTCATCAACGGTGGCCTGTGGGTCGTCATCATCGCCCGCATGCTGCAGACGATCGGCGGCCAGGTGGCCGGCTCGGTGTACCTCGTCATGGCCACCAAGTACCTCGCCACGCACCTCAAGGTGATTTTCTTCGGCCTGTTCACCGCCGGATACCAGCTCTCCGCGGCCATCGGCGTGTTCGCCGCCGGCCTGCTCAGCTCGGTGGCGTGGCAGTACCTGTTCCTGATCCCCGCCGTCTCGATCGTGTTCCTGCCGTTCCTGATGAAATGGCTGCCTGGCCATGGCACGAGCGGCGACCGCATCGACTGGGTCGGCTTCACCATCTTCGGCGTGGCCGTGGCGTTCCTGACGCTCTTCTTCTCGTACATGAGCTGGTGGATGCTCATTGTGGCCGCGGTGCTGTTCATCGCATTCGGCATCTACATCGCCAAGGCCCGCAACCCGTTCATCACGCCGTCGTTCTTCAAGAACGTGCGCTGGCTCCTCGCGATCAGCCTGATCCTGCTGTTCTACTTCACGAACTACTGCATCTCGCCGATCTTCAACGCGATCGGTGCGGACGTGTACGGCATGAGCACCGGCCAGGTCTCCGCGTACATCGTGTGGGCCTTCGTCGTGGCCACCGTCATGGGCACGAGCTCGGGCGCCATCGTCGGCCGTATCGGCCAGACCGCCTCGATCGTGATCGCCGCGTGCCTCATGATCGCAGGGTTCGTCGGATCCGCGTTCGCCGTCAACGCCGGATTCTGGGTGCTCACGCTGTGCGCATGCGTCTACTACGCCGGCTGCGGCCTCATGTATTCGCCGCTCGTGGCCACCGTGCTCGACACCCTGCCGGTCGACCAGTCCGGCCGTGGCGTGGGCATGAACGACCTCGTGATGAACGTGACCGCCTCGATCGGCATCGCCATCTTCGGTGGACTCATGACCACGCAGGCGCTCGCCGGCTCCTCGTTCACCGGCGCGTCCGGCTCGTCCGCCGGCTACGCCAACCTGCTGCTCATCGGCGGCATCGTGATCGCCGCCGGCCTCGTGGTCTTCCTGCTGATCCGCCGCAAGGTCTACGCAGGCGAGACGAAGGCCGAAGAACACGAGCCAGGCCCAGTCGAAGCCTGACCCCATGGGCCCGCGCGGTACTCGCTGCCGGCGCGGGCCCACTCGTCTTCCGCACCATTGCACCTATTCACCCGCCCACCGGAAAGGACGCGCCCACCATGGACACCACATCATTCCCCCTGCAACTACTGGAACACATGCACGGCACCGTCGCCGTAGTCGGCTCCATGAACGTGGACTACACCATCACCACCGCGCGCCTGCCCGAACCCGGCGAGACGGTCGCCGGCGGCCCGCTCGAGCTGCTGCCCGGCGGCAAATCCGGCAATCAGGCCGCGGCCGCCGCGCTGCTCGGCGCCGACGTGCGCATGTTCGGCGCCGTCGGCTCGGACAGCAACGCCGACTTCCTGCTCGACCATCTGGCCGCAGCCGGCGTCGACACGTCGCATGTGCGGCACGTGGACGGCCCGAGCGGCCTGACCGTGATCACCGTCGACGCCTCCGCCGAAAACACGATCGTCTATTCCGCCGGCTCGAACGCCCAGGTGAGCGTGGACTACGTGGAATCGAAGATCGGCGAACTGACCGGCGCCGACGTGCTCGGCCTGTGCCTGGAAAGCCCGATCGAGACCGTGACGGCGTGCGCGCGCATGTGCCATGAGGCCGGCGTGCGTGTGCTGCTCAACGATTCGCCGTTCACCGCCGACCTGCCCGCGGAGTTGATCGAGCACACCGACATTCTGCTCGTCAACGAGATCGAGATGGCGCAGCTGCTCGACCTGCAGGCGCCCGCGGACGACGACTGGTCCGCGTTCGACTGGCCGCTCGCGCTGGAACGCCTTGAGGCACTCGGCATCCGGCAGGCCGTCGTGACGCTCGGCGCCGACGGTTCGGTCGTGCTCGACGCCACCGCCGACGAACATGTGACACGCATCGCGCCGGTGCGCGTGGACGCCGTCGACACAACCGGCTGCGGCGATTCGTTCATGGGCACCGTGCTCGCCGGGCTCGCGTCCGGATGGTCGCTCGCGGCTTCGGCGCGTGCCGCCGCCTACGTCTCCGCCTATGCGGCCAGCGGCCGCGGCGCGCAGGCCTCGTATGGCACGCCGGCGCAGATCCGCGCCAAGTTCGAGGCCTAGAAGGCCTGCACCGAATCGATGAACAGCTGGTTGCCGGGCAGGCTGTCCATCGGCACCCACATCACAATGTCCTGCGTGTCGACCGGCTTGGTGAACTTCACCTCGGTCGTGCCGCCGTCGGCAAACGTGAACTCGGCCACCTGTTCGCCGGCGGTCGGGTCGCCGGCCGTGTTGACACGCACATACCCCTTGCCGCCAGAGGAACGGATCTTCACGACGATGCGTGAGACGTCCTCTTTCTTCTCGAGGTGCAGGTAATAGCCGTAGCCCTGCTGGCCGTTGGGGCGGTCCAGGAAGGTCTGGCTCGCCACCGGGTATGCCGTGGTGTTCTGCGGCTTCGGCGTTTCCGTCTTCGTCTCGGTGGGCTCCGGGGTCGCGTTGTTCTGCGGCGACTCCACATCGTTGCCCTTGCGCTGGCCGAACGGCACGTCGTCGAGGTCCATGTTGGGCCAGTAGTTCTGCTGCTGGCGGTTGATGCCGAACAGCGAGCCGGTCGTGGCGATGCTGTGCACGGCGAAGCCGAGCGCCACAACCACCGCCACGATGACCACGATGATGGCCGCTTTCTTCGTCTTCGACGATTTGCGCTCCTCGAACGCCGCCTTGTCGGCGGTCGAAGGCTCATGGTTGTTCTGCGGCGCGAAGCTCGGCGGCAACGCCGGCGCGCCCACCGCATACGCGGCGTCGATGTCGGCGCGCTCCTGCTCGAGCGCACGCTGCGAGGCCGAGCCATTGGGCACTTCGTTGCCCTGGCTGTCGATGATCGGGATGCGCCCGGTCGCGCTCACGCCGTCAGTCGGGTCGGCCGACCCGTCGCGCAGCTTCGACACGTCGATCGGTACGGTCATGCGCTGCGGTTGCAGCGGCGGCTCCAACGGGTTGTTCGGGTCGAACGCCGAGAACATCTCGGTGGCGTCCTCGGGCTGCAGTTCCGGGATCTGGCTCGAGGCGCCCGTATAGTCCTCGCCTTCCATGAGCGCCTTGCTGTGGCTCCACAGCGCCTTGAGCGAGCCGGCGTTGAGCGCCTGCGTCTGCGCGCCGAGCTCCTCGTCCTCGATATCCTCCTCGTCGGCCACATCCATATGCGCGAACGGGATCGTGGGCAGTGTCTGCGACGAGGCGAGCGATTCGGGAATCGGCAGGATGTCGGCGGGCAGGGCGGGGCCGATCATCGCGCGCACGATCGAACATGCACCCTCCACGCCCGTCAGGCGCAGGTCGTGGCGTGTCAGCACCGGGAACTGCTTGACCGGCCCGAGCAGCATCTCGAGCTCGGCGAGCGTGACGAGCGGCACCGTCGGCGTGCCGTCCTCGGGCAGTTCGAGCCCGCGCTTGACGATGACGCGCAGTTCGGTCGGTGTATCCGCGGGCAGCGCGTTGAGCGAGAACTGCGGGTTCATCGTGGATGGTGTGCGTGTGAGCATGCCGTACAGTACGCCCGCGAGCTGACGGATCGCGCGGCGTGCGGGATTGTCGCCCGGCAGCGCGTTCGACGTGTCGGCGAGCGCCTCGCTCACCGGCGTGTCGGCGAGCTGCACGCCGCTGCGCGTGAGGCGCACGGTGTCGGTCGACAGGGCGTGGTGCGTGAGGCTGTCCGCCTGCAGCGCCTTGATGGTGGCCGTGGCCTCGGCGATGATCGTGCGCATCGCCTCGTAGCTCAGCGGGCCGTGGCCGTGCATGTATTCGGTCAGGGAGACGCCCGCGTCGAGTTGCGTCAGCACCACGGCGATCTGGCCGTCGTGCTGCAGCTGGATGACGGGGGTGAACCGCGCGTCCTTCGACGAGGCGAGTGTGCCGGCGAGCGCGTTCGTGCTGTCGAGCACGGCCTTGTTGCTGACGATGAAGAGCTGGCAATCGCGCGAGAGCACGCGGTCGTTGGCTTTCCATGCCTGCAGACCTGCCTCCTCACGCAACGGCGACACCAACGTGTACCTGTTGAGAACGGTATCTCCTAAGTGCGGCCTCATAGTCTCCCCTGATATGTATGGCATGGACGATGCTCTCGTCATTCTACCGACCGCACTGGTCGTGCGCGGCGCTTCGCCGGCGCCGTTGCCGGTGAGCGCAATCGGCGCTTCGGCGAGTTCGCTCGGCACTGGCGGGTCGAGCTGTTCGAGTTCGTTGATCGGCTGGGGCAGTGGGATCACACGCGTCTCGTCGGGGTCGTCCACGCCCGCCACGGCGGCGATCGGCGTGATGACGCGCGTGTCGTCCGGGTCCTCGGCCTGCGCGGGTCCACCGACGGGCGCGCGGTGCAGGCGGCGCCCCAGGGCATCGACGATCTGCAGCAGTTCCTGCGAGCGCACGACCCACAATGTGGCGATGTACGCGATGAGGATCAGCACGCCCAGCACTACGGCTGCGAGCACGTTGCGCAGCCATGCGGCGATGCCCGACTGACCGGGGTCGGTCACGTGCAGCCACGCGTAGACGGGGATGCGCGCGCCGAGGCCGACGACGACCGCCACCACGGTGGCGGCGATCGCCTTCGCGTAGGTGACGGCGATGCGTTTGCCGTCGAGCGAACCGTCAAAGCGCCGGCGCAGCATGCGCACGAGCGGGATGAACGAGATCAGGTAGGCGGCGGATACGCACACGGCGATCATGCCGGCCCATTGCGTGGGCGGCAGCAGGCGTGTGCCGGTGAGGATCAGCCCGAGCTGCAGCATGTACATGATGAGCATGAACGTGAACGGCGAGCGGCCGTCTTCGAACGCGTAGAACGTGCGCTGGATGATCAGGTACGCGCTCGCGAGCGGCAGGCAGACGCTCAGGCCCATGAGCGGCCCGCACATGAGGATCGCCTGCGGCACGGCCACGGTCGGCAGCAGCGAGCGCGTGATCGCGAGCGGCATGACGATGAACGCGGCGGTGAAGAAGCACATGATCGTGCCCACGGTGCGCAGCGCGCGGCTCAGGTCGTCGCGCGCGCCCGCCATGTCGCGGTTCGCGAGCGCTTGCGATATCTGCGGGAAGATCGCCGTGGCCACCGAGACGGCGATGAGCGAATACGGCAGCATGTAGATCGTGTACGCGTTCTGGTAGGTGGCGTTGCCTGCCACGTCGAACTGGTTGAGGTGCATCGTGCGTTCGGCGAGCGAGGGCGCGCCGGTGAGCACGCGCGTCGTGATGATGTTGGCGATCTGGTCGATGACCACAATGCCGAGGCTCCATGCGGCGATCGGGCCCATCGTGCGCAGGCCGATGCCGCGCACGCCGAACTTCCAGTGGAAGCGGAAGCCGAGTCTGAACAGCGGGATGAACAGGATGATCGCCTGGAACGCCACGCCAAGCGTCCATGCGCCGGCGGTCAGCGCGATCTTCGGCGTGGTCCACTGGCCCGCCGACGACTGCGCATGGTTGCCGAAGATCACGATGAACGCGGTGAAGCCGATGCAGCTGATCACATTGGCGCCCACAGAGCTCCACGCGTAGGCGCCGAAGCGGTTCTTGACGGCCAGGATCTGCCCGAGCACGGTGTAGAGCCCATAGAAGAAGATCTGCGGCGTGCACCACAGCGTGAACGCGCATGTGAGCGAGATCAGCTCGGGGCTGCCGTTCACGTACAGCCGTGTGATCCACGGGGTCAGCACGCCCATCAGCACGGTCACGGCGGCCAGCAGCGTCACGGCGAACGTGACGATCTTGTTGAGCTGCTCTTCGGCGTTGTCGGCCTTGAGCGTGCGCACGATGTGCGGCACGAGCACCGCGTTGAAGATGCCTCCCGACACAAGCGTGTAGATGACCTGTGGGATCATCGAGCCCGCTTGGTAGGCGTTGGCGGCCAGACCGGTGGTGCCGATCGCCGCCGCGAGCAGGATTGTGCGGATCTGCCCGGTGATGCGCGACGCGGCGGTGCCCGACGCCATGATGAGCGAATTGCGGCCTACGGAAGAACTCATTCGTCAGGATCCTTCTTGCGGTGGAACTGGCGCCACAGGCCCAGCAACCCAAGCACGACCGCGAGCGCGATGATCGCGATGCCGCTTTTGTCGCTCAGCTGCAGCGAACTGGTGATGGTGGTCTGCTGTACCGCGCCGAACGGCTGGTCGTGCCGGTCGAGCAGTTGTTCGTGCGCCACCGTGGTGCCGGACGTGGAGACACGCACGACGAATGACGTCTGGGCCTCGCTGTTGGGGGCCACTTCCACATCGCTCAACCGCGATGTGACGATTTCCATCGAATCGGTGAGTGACGAGACGCGCACACTGATCGGGTAGGGCAGTTTGTTGCTCACCGTGACGGGCATCGACGCCGTTTCGGAGACGACGTTGAGGCTGCCCGAAGGCACGAGCGTGATGCGGCTCAGCAGCGCGTCGGCGAAGCGTTGCGCGCCGTTCACCATCGCCTCGCGCGCCGAGGCGTGCGGCGAGAGCGCGGGCAGGGCGAACGCGTCATGCGCCTGTAGCAGGTACTGCGCCCACGCGTCCGCGCTGAGTCGGGCACTGGCCTGAGCGGATGCGGATGGGGAAGCGGATGGCGGCGACTGCGGGCTCGCCGTGCCGGACTCCTGCACAGCAGCGGACGGGCTCGACCCATCGGCCGCCTGCGCGGACTGCCCGGCGACGAGGATCGACGTGTTGAACCGCTCGATGTCGTCACGGCTGCGGGCCAGCGCGTTGAGCGCCTCAAGCGCGGTTGAGACGGCCGGCATCTGCTGGCCGACGTATTGGTTGATCAGGTCGGGCATCTGGCTGGGCTCGATCGCGGATTCGGCGGTCGCAAGCTCGTCGATCGAGGCGAGATGGACCCAGCTCGCGCTGTTGAGCGCGGTCATGAGTGAGGTGACGAACGTGCTGTTTGTGGATTCGCCAAGGCAGACCAGCAGTGACCGCGACTCGTATGGCTGTTCCATCTGGTAGAACGCGGACTGCGCGATCAGCCGCTGCAGACGCCCCGCATCGGTCTGCTCGGCGCTCGCCTGCGCGCTTGTGGGCTGTTGTTGCGCGAGCGCGGATAGCGTGGATTGCGCGGTCAGCACCGTCACCTCGCCGTGGTCGGTCGGTACGCGGTAGGTCTCCGTCGTGGCCGTCGCGTCGTCTTGCAGCGCGAAGTCACGCGTGGCCACAACGGTCTCGTAGCCTTGCGCACGTGCGGTGTTCAGCGCTTGCATCGTCCAGCTGCCCTCGCCCTGCCATGCGATCGCGCGCGTTTGGGCGCCTTCGTCGCCGAGGGCCGAGCGCAGCAGGTTGACGCCGGTCTCGGCACGCCAACCTTGGTCGGTGATGCCGGCGCGCGTGTAGGCGCCCGCGTCCCCGACGCGCGCATACGTCGTCATGTCAAACATGCCCGGCTGGCTGATCGCCTGCACATGCGGCGTGCCGACCGCGCGCAACACGAGTGGGTCGCCCACGATCTGCAGGTGTTCGAAGCGCGCGGCCAGCTCGTCTTTCGCCTTCAGCGCGCGCGCATCGTCGGCGCCGAGCGTCACCGCGTCGCTTGGGCGCACGCTGCCCGAGCCAGAGGAGAGCAGCCCGTCCGTCACGGCGGTGTTCGTCTTCCAGTCGTGCGACGTCAGCGGCATCGCCACGGTCAGGTTGATCGCGGGCGTGCGCTCGCCGTGCAGGCCCGCCTGGCTGCGCGTCAGGAACGTCTGCAGGGGGGTGGTGCCGGGCAGCGCGCCGCCGTCCTCGCCGATGAGCTCAAGCGTGAGCGGGCGTGGGCCCCATGCGGTCAGCGCCCGCAACTGCCCGGCGTCCGCGTGCAGTTCGCCGTGCACGGTGCGCACGCCATCCGCCTCGACCGTGCCCACGTCGAGCGTGAGCAGTTCGTCCGGGGTGGGGATCATCGCGGCGCCTTCGGCCCACGCCTGCACGTCGGAGCGCGAGACGAAATTGTATTGGGCGTTCGTGCGCACGGCGAGACGCGCGTGCTCGATGGCGGCCGTACCGTGGTTCTCTATGGTGACGCGCACGGCGAATCCCGAAGAATCGGTGACGACGGGCGTGATTTCCTCGATCTGCAGCGCCACAGGGGAGGCGCTTGGCTGCGTGACGCCGTCGGTGGGCTCCTGCGCCCACGCGGGCGCGGCGCCGAGCGGCGCGAACAGCGTGAGCAGCACCGCGAGCAGCACCGCAATGGTGCACCCGACACCGCCGTAGATGCGTCCAGTGGTGTGCGGATGGTTCACGGTCAGCCCTGCCTGTTCAGTTTCCTTGCGTACAGCCATGCAATCTTACGCTCATTGGGGTAACTGAGCACGTCGTCGAGGTCAGCGAAGTCCACCCAGATGGCGTCTTCGGCCTCATGGTCGGGGTCGCCTTCCACCGTGAGCTCGCCGCCGATCTGCCGCAGAGCGAAGTGGTGCACGAGTTTGTGCACGCGCTGGCTGGTTCCAGTGAACCAATAGTCTATCGTGGCAATCGAATCGACCACCTCGCCCAGGATGCCCGTCTCCTCGTGCACTTCGCGTACGGCGGTCTGTTGCGGAGTCTCGCCCTTTTCGATGTGCCCCTTCGGCAGGCACCATTCCAAGTGGCCGCTGCGCGAATGGCGCGCGATGATTGCCACACGGCCGTGGTCGTCGAACACGAGGCCGCCAGCCGAGTATTCGCGCACCACGGGCAGTTCCTGCGCGTCGAGCGAGGCGAATGTGGTGGGGCGGTCGCTTGTGCGTCTGCGCGGCATCATCGCCGGCGTCGGCGTGGCGCTCGCGGCATCGGCCTGGGCGTGCGGGCCCGGCACGGCCGGCTTCGCGTGCGCGGCCGCCGCGGCCAGGCGCTCGCGCAATTGTGCGGGTGTGGGGATCGAATTGCCCAGGGATTCACCCTGAGGCAACCCCGCCGACTGCGAGGTGTACAGCAGTTCGTCCGGTTCGAGCGGATCGGCCTCGTTCGGGGTATGGTGAACCGCAGCGTTGGCATGCATGCGTGCAACGTCTGCGGGTGTAATCATGTACTCCACCTTACTCATGTTTTTATGCAGATGGGGTAACGGTATGCTTGAAGGGCAGAAAAGCAGCGCGGCACGCGTGTGTGATGCGAGAGCACGAAAGGGAAACCGTGGATTTCGAAGTGTGGCCAGAAGCCATTGAGCTGGGAGAGATGTTCGCCGAGGAAGGCTATGAACTGGCGCTCGTGGGCGGGCCGGTGCGCGACCTGCTGCTGCACCGCCGTTCGCACGACCTCGACTTCTGCACTTCGGCGCGCCCCGAGCAGTTCGAACCGATCCTGCGGCGTTGGGGGCACGACGGCTTCTGGGACATGGGGCGCAAATTCGGCACGCTGGGCGCCATGCGCCGCCGCCCCGACGGCACCGAGGTGCAAGTGGAGATCACCACATACCGCTCCGACGAATACGACCCGGACTCACGCAAGCCCGAAGTGAGCTACGGCGATTCGCTCGAAGGCGACCTGTCGCGCCGCGACTTCACCGTGAACGCGATGGCGTTGCGCGTGCCCGACCTCGAGTTCGTCGACCCCTTCGGCGGCGCGAACGACCTGTCGAAGCGCGTGCTGCGCACCCCGGTCGACCCGCGCCAGTCGTTCGACGACGATCCGCTGCGCATGATGCGCGCCGTGCGCTTCGTGGCGCAGCTCGGCTTCGGCATCGAACCCGAGACGGCCGAGGCGATCTGCACGATGGCCGACCGCCTCGGCATCGTCTCCGCCGAACGCGTGCGTGACGAGCTCGTGAAGCTGCTGTTGAGCGACCGCCCGCGCGCGGGCATCGAGGCGTTCGTCGACTCGGGCCTCGCCGACGTGGTGTTCCCCGAGATCCCCGCGCTGCAGCTCGAGATCGACGAACACTACCGCCACAAAGACGTGTTCGAGCACACGATGATCGTGATCGACCGCGCGGTGGCGCTCGAAACCGGCCCCGACGGACCCGTGCCGGCGCCGGACCTGACGTTGCGCCTCGCCGCGCTGATGCATGACATCGGCAAGCCGAAGACGCGCCGTTTCGAAGCGGGCGGCAAGGTCAGCTTCCACCACCACGACGCCGTGGGCGCCAAGATGACGCGCAAGCGCCTCAAGGCGCTGCGCTTCGACCACCATGTGGTCGATGACGTGAGCGAACTGGTGAACCTCCACCTGCGCTTCCACGGCTATGTGGACGAACCGTGGACCGACGCCGCTGTGCGCCGCTATGTCAAGGACGCGGGCCCGCTGTATGAGCGGCTCAACCGCCTGACACGCGCCGACGCCACCACGCAGAACCGCCGCAAGGCGCTTGTGTTCAAAACCGCGATGGACGAGATGGAAGAGCGTGTGCGCGCGCTCAAGGAGCAAGAGGACTTCAACGCGATCCGCCCCGACCTCAACGGCAACGAGATCATGCAGGAACTCGGGCTCGAACCCGGCCCGCAGGTGGGCGCCGCGTACCGCCACATGCTCGATTACCGGCTCGACAACGGGCCGGTGGGTCGTGAGGAGGCGCTCGCCGAGCTGCACCGCTGGTACGACGCCCAGCAGCAGTAGAAGATGAGCTTACAGGTCAGCCGACCGGCGTGTGCTCCGGTGTCTTCGGTACGTTGGTGAGCTGGTCGGCCGGCTTGCAGCCTTCCACGTTCGGGATCTCCGAGCCGGTCTTCGGCAGCTGGTCGGTCTCTTCGAGGTCCTTGAACGTGGCGCCGAGGATGATGTCGACGAGCTTGTCCTCACGGTCGTCCATCACCAGCTGCGCGTCGGGGAAATTGCTTGCGATCGTGTATGCCTGCACGATCGCGTTCTTGCCGAACACGATCTGCGTGCGCTCCACCTTCGCGCTATCGTAGTTGTCAACGCCCTGCACCACGAACTCGCGATTCTCAAGCGCCTGGCCCACGGCATTCGCGAACCCCGTGAACTTAGTGCCGTTGAGCACGCGCACCGTGACCGCGCGGTTCTCCGGGTACTTCGGCTTCGAACCGTCCGCCGCCGGCGAGACGCACGGCGCCGTGCGCCCGTAGTTCGCCTCCACGGCCGCCGATTTGACCTCGCCGAGGCCGCCCACATGGAAGAACACGAGCAGCGACGCCACAAGCGCCGCCACCAGGACGACGCCGCAGATACCAAAAACGACTGTCTGACGTTTGCGCACATAGCGTTTGCGTGCTTCACGCACCTCGTTGTTCTGGGCCATACCTGTTCCTTGTTCGCGAGCTGACTAGAGACGAGCATAACCCATATGGCTGACGCTCCGCCCCCTATTTTCCACCGTTGACGCGCCCCGTGCGAGACGGCGTATCAGGCCGCCTGCACGCGCACAATCGGCTGCGCCGGGGCGTCGGCGAGGGTGATGCGGTCCACCGCGTCCGCCTGTAGCCATGCGCGCTGCACCGCCTGCGCCGCCGGCTCATCCGGTGCGAACGCCACGACCGAGGGGCCGGAGCCCGAGACGAACGCCGCGCTCGCGCCGGCGCCGAGCGCCGCATCGACCGCCACACCGCTGCGCGGGTGCAGTGAGATGGCCGCCTGCTGCAGGTCGTTCGGACCACCGCCGGGGCCGAGCACGTCGAACGCCGCGTAGACCTCGGGCGTGCTCAGCTGGGCGCGGTAGGCGCCCACGAGCACGCGGCCTGTGCAGCCGCTGGCGCGCAATGCCTGCATGCGCGCGTCGTCTTCGGCGAGCGGTTCGATGCGTTCGCCGAAGCCCGTGCCGAGCGCGGTGCCGCCGCGCAGGCAGAACGGCATGTCGGCGCCGAGCGTCGCGGCGATCGGGCTCAGCCGCTCCACCGGCCAATGCAGGCCCCACAGCTCGTTGAGCGCGAGCAGTGTGCCGGCGGCGTCGGCCGACCCGCCGCCGAGACCCGCGCCAACGGGGATGTTCTTTTCGATGCGGATGCCGGCGTCCGGTTCCACGCCCGCCGCCTGCGCGAGCGCGAACAGCGCGCGCACGGCGTGGTTGCGGCGCATGTCGCTCGCCGACGAGGCGAGGTCGCCCAGGTGCTGCCCGGCGAGTTCGAGCGAAAAGCCGGCGCCGGGGTGTTTGCCGGTCACGATGACCGTGTCGTAGAGTCCGATCGCGCAATACACCGTTTCTAGCGCATGCCGGCCGCCCCATTCCTCGTGGCGCGCGCCCACATGCAGCGTCAGGTTCGTTTTGGCAGGGCACTGCACCTGCACTATGGTCATGCCCGTGCCCCCTCAAGCGCGGCGGCGAGCTGCACGAACTCGTCGATCGACAGTGTCTCGCCGCGGCGCGTGGCGTCGATGCCGGCGCGATCGTACGCTTCGGGCGGCACAATCTTCTTGAGCGCCGCGTGCAGCGTCTTGCGGCGCTGGCCGAACGCGGCGTCGACCAGGCGGAACACCGTCTCGCGGCTCACACCGGCGCGATCGGCCGGCGCGGCGCCCGCCGGGTGGCGGCGGAACAGTACAAGCGCGGAGTCTACGTTCGGCGCGGGCCAGAACACGTTGCGGCCGATTGCGCCCACGGTCTGCGCGGTGCCGTACCACGCCAGTTTGACGCTTGGGGTGCCGTAGATCTTGGTGCCGGGCTGGGCGGCCAGGCGGTCCGCCACCTCTTTCTGCACCATCACCAGGAACGTATCGAGGTTCGCAAAGCGTTCGAGCAGCGTCAGCACAATCGGCGTGGCCACGTTGTACGGCAGGTTGGCCACGAGCGCAAAGCGGTCGTCGCCGTTGAAATCGGGCAGTGACTGCGGCGTGAGCGTCAACGCGTCCGCGTTGACGACACGCAGGCGGTCCGCGGCGTCGGGCATGAATTCGGCGACCGTGCGCGGCAGGCGTTCGGCCACTGGCGGGTCGATCTCGACGGCCGTCATGCGCGCGCCGGTCTCCAGGATCGCCAGCGTGAGCGAGCCGAGACCCGGGCCCACTTCGAGCACATGGTCGGTGGGCTGCACACCGGCCTCGCGCACGATGCGCCGCACGGTGCCCGGGTCGATCACGAAGTTCTGGCCGAACTTCTTCGTGGGGCTGATGCCGGCGTCTGCGGCGATACGGCGGATGTCGGCCGCGCCAAGCAGCCTGCCGGCGGCTTGGGCGGGAGTTGGCGATGCGGATGCGGGTTCGGTCATGGTCGGTCCTTGTGGTGGGTCTGTGGGTGTGCGGGGCGGGCGGCGGTTCTAGTACCAGCCGTAGTGTTCCGAGTGTTCCCAGGCCTTGTTGGGCGAGCCGTAGCGGCCGGCGATGTAGCTCAGGCCCCAATCGATCTGCGCGGCGGCGTCATCGCGGTAATTGGCGCCGAACGCGGCCATTTTGCTCGGCGGCAGCGACTGTGGAATGCCGTATGCGCCCGACCACGGGTTCTCCGCGTTCCAACGCCAGCCTGATTCGCGGTTCCACAGGTTCACCAGATTCTGCCAATTCTTGCCGGTCCAGCCGTATTGCGCGGCGGCGCCGGCGGCGTATGCCTGCGCGGCGGCGGCCGTCGGCCGGTACAGGCGGCTTCCTGCGGCCGGATTCGACGGTTGCTGGGTTGGTTGCTGTGTCGGCTGTTGGGTCGGCTGTTGGGTCGGCGTCGGTTTCTGCGTCGGTTGTTGGGTGGGGGTCTGTGTCGGCTTCGGCTGCTGTGTCGGGGTCTGGGTCGGGGCTTGCGTTGGCTGCTGCGTTGGCTCGCTTGTGCTCGGTTCCGGATCCGGTTCGGGTGTCTGCGTCTCGCTCGGCTCGGGGCTGCTTGTGCCCGCTGTGGGGTCGCCTGTGCTGTCGTCCGTGGCGTTGCCATCGTCACCGCTGTTGTCATCCGCGGCGCCGTCATCGGCGTCATCGCCGGCGTTGGCGCCGGTGTCCGCGTCGTCGTCGGTCTTTGCGGGGGCCTCAGGGCCGACCGCGATCACTTCGTCGAGCGCCACCTTCGTCACCGTCTCATCGGTCTGTTCGCGCGTCTGTGCCTTGCCGTCCACATACGTCACACGGTAGGTAATCTTCTTCTCGCCGTTCACACCCGCCTGTTCCACGCGCGTCTCGCCTGGCGCGAGCGAGGTGTCGGTCACGAAGCGCGTGACGTACGGGATCGATTCAGTCGCGGTCTCGTCGCCATAGGTCACGCGTTCCACGCGCAGAATCGTCTTGCCGCCGTCTTTTTCGACGCTCACGCGGTCGTCCTTGCCCAGCACGATGCTCTTGGAATCCAGGATCGACGCGGCGGGCAGTTTGCCGTTCGGAGCCACCGAGGTCTTGCCGTCGGCCACCACGGTCACCGGGCCGTCCGCGTTGACCACGAACCCGCCGGTGAGTTGGTTGTAGACGTTCTTGATGTCCACGCGCACGCGTGAGGCGGCCACCTCGTTCTGTTCGAAGAAGCTCAGCAGTTGTTCGGCGCTATCGGCCACGGTCCAGAAGGGCACTTCCTGACCGTCGATGCTGATGGTGGTCTGGTAGGCGCTTTTCACCGTGACCACATCATGGTTGGTCAACGCGCCGGCGGATGTGGATTGCACCAGGTCGTGCGTCTTGACGTCCACGCCCTGCTCGCGCAGCAGGCCGGTCACTGTGGTCGCGTAGGTCGTCACATGCCGTGTCTCGCCGTTCACGCTCAGGGCCACGGCCTTGCGTGTGGTGCACAGGAAGAACGTGGCGCACAACGCGAACGTGGCAAGCGCGCAAATCACCACGCGGAGCCGCCGCAGGGCAGTGAATCGTTGCGGAGTCCATCGTCTGGCCATGGTTCCCCTTTGGGTTGTGTGAACAAAACAGCTGTCCTTAGATTGTACGCAGGCGCTGCGCCAACCCACCGCCCGTCTCATAGGCCTGTCCACGCCCGGTCAGCGGCTCGTCCGAAATCCTGAGTCGGCAATGATTCCTCAAGGCATCTAGGGACTCACGTGGTGCGCATCCTGTCGGCAACACGTTGTGGCAGTGGGCATGCCGGCCTGTCTGAAATATCGGAGCCGCCCCGTTTTTTCGGACAGGTACAGATGGTTGTCATGCTCAGTGGCCCCGGATATGACTTTCGTCAGGGTATCCAGAGGGGCGTCATCCAGGGGTGACAGTGATTTTTGGGACAGTTAGATATGTAGATATAACGGCTGTCCACAATCATTTGGCGGGGTAAGAAAAGAAGGGGGGTGGGGGCGAGAGAGAAGGGGATGTTCTCGCCCCCGGCGGGAGGAAGCTGGTTGGGGGGATGCTTCTCCCGCACCAGAAGGCTTAAGTTGGGGGAGCCCTCTGGATTTACTTACTCAGAGGTAAGAATTATATTGCTGTTGAATTATCAACCATGCACGGCAAATAGTGTACACGGAGAATCGAGTCAACGCAAATCGAGCCTCCTGTCGGGATCGAACCGACGACCTGCCGCTTACAAGGCGGCCGCTCTGGCCATCTGAGCTAAGGAGGCATTGGACTTCGCCGCTCATGTCTGTTGCACACAGACGAAAGAACAGCATAGCAGCTTATGCGGAACGGTCAAGGCGAACCGCGGAAAACCCTCGCGTTTTCCGCGGTTCGCCGTCCGTGGCCATGCTATTCGGCGATCGGTTTGCCTTCGGCGCCGATTGACGGCAGGTCGCCTTCTACGCCCACCTGGTCGGGCTTGAGGCCGATCGCATTGAGCAGCGCGTCGAACATCGTGCCGCCGCTCGCCGAGTTCATGTCCCAGCGGTAGCCGTTGATCGTCACGGTCGGCGTGGACATCTGCCCTTCGGAGTTCTGCAGGTTCTCCTGGTGCGGCGTGTAGCCGAACACCGCGTTGAGCCAATCGTCATAGCTGCGTGTGGCGGCCTTGCCGGCCACTTCCTCGGGCACGCCGGCGTTGGTGAGCTGTTCCTTGATCTGCTCGTCGCTCACCGGCACATACGCGCTGCCCTCCTGCGGCTGGAAGCCTTCGGCGTACAGGTTCTGCACGGCGTGCAGCAGGTGATCCGGGTTGCTGTCGTGGTCGCTCACGTACAGGATCGCGTTCGCCGCACGCGACGAGTAGTCGTCGGTCGAGAAGCGGTCCATGAACGCCATGAAGTGCAGGTCCAGGTTGATCTGCCCGGCGTCCACGAGCTTCGTCAGGTTGGCGTCGAGCTGGCGGTTCACACTGCCGCAGCCCGGGCAGATGAAGTCCATGTAGATGCCGATCGTCGGCACGTTCTCCACGGCCTTGCCGTAGCCGTCCTTCGAGATGAGGATGCCGCCTTCGTCGTCGGCGTTGGTGGGGCGCGAATCGAGCGTCTTGAGCTGCTCGTGCGCCTGCTCGACCGTCAGGTCGGTGCCTGACGATTCGCCGCCCGACGCCTGAGGGTGCAGGCTGCGGTAGACCGCCACGCCCGCTACCGCGAGCAGGACGACCACGACGGCGATCACAATGACGCCGATGATCGTCTGCTGTTTGCGTTCCTTTGCCTGCTGTTCGGCGCGCGCCTGCGCCTTCGCCCGCTGTTCGGCGCGGCGCTCGGCGTGCGTCTGCCTGTGCGGCTCCTGCGATTTCTGTGCCATCGGGTTCCTTTCCTAAATCCTGTTAGGCAGTGTATGCGCCCGCCGGGTCATTGGCACCCGCATGGGCGAACATTCACGCAATGCTCACCATGTGGGCAAGGGGAACCAGTCCATCACCGGCGCCACCTCGAGATTGACGGCCGCGGCGAGCACGCACGCCACCGTCACGGCGAGCCAGACGAACTGGCGGTGATTTGCGCGCGCGGACCCCGTCAATGCGCTGTTCTGGCGCCGCGTCAGGCCGATCGCCCAGCCGGCTCCCAGCCGCAGCTGCTGCGACTTCGGGCCGAGCGCGCACGCGAGCCACGACACCGCCATCACCGCCGCTGCCGCCGCGCCTGCCGCCGACTGCGGCACGTCGTAGGGCACCGGCACCTGCACGGTCCAATCCCACAGCGCCACCGCGATGTCGGTGGTCGGCAGACCGGCGCCGACTGTGGCGAGGGCGAGCATGAGCGCATAGACGAGCCACATCGCCAGTATGCGCGGCAGGGCGAACGCGGCCGCTTTGAGCGCGTGCCACGGCAAGGTCAGGACGCGCAACGCACCGTCCGATGTGCGCGTCTGGCCCGCGCGGCGCAGCACGCGCATGGTCTGGGCGCTCGCGTCGAGACCGAAGGCGATGAGCAGCCACATGAGCATCGACGCGGCGATCAATGCGATGAGCGGCATCGACGCCGCGCACAGCGCGAGCGGCACCGCGAGCAGCGCACATGCGAGCCGCCCGCGCGCGGTGAGGCGCGGGCGCGGGTCGACGGGCGCAGAGGTGGCCAGGGGGTCGGGCTGCGCGGCCGGAAGCAGTTGCGCGGGGACCCTCGTCGCGGGCGCAACCGCCGCGTTCGCCGCATCATATTGTGGCTGTAACCGCTGCAACGGCTGCGCGGGTGGCGGCGGTGGCGCGAAGACCTGCGTGCGTTCCTCGGGCCGCTCCGGCGGCAGGGCCGTGGTGCGCGCGGCGGCCGGCACGGTGCGCGCACCCTGCGGCAGGGCCTGCGTGGCCGCTTCGGCCGGTTGTGCAGACGTTGCAGGCACCGCGACCATCGGCACAGGATCCTCGATTTCGCCTTGCGCCGGCGCGGATGCGTGCAGCTCGGCCGGATCGTAGCTGATCATCGCCGTCGGCATCGATTGCGCGCGCCACAGGCGGCGCGGATTGTCCACATACTGGTTTTTCCTCAGCGCCGCTCCGCTCATGGGAGCGGGGGAATCAAAAGGGGGCATCGGCTCCGGTGTCTGCCATGCGTCCGCTTGGATGGCCTCGAGCAGTTGCGCCGGCGTGCACCGCTGGCGCGGATTCGGGTCGAGCGCCGCGCGGAACGCCTGCAATGTGCGCGGGGGCAGCCCCTGCAGGTTCGCGTTGCCGGCGGCCTCGCGCTGCAGCACCGCCATCATCGGCTGCGTGCCGAACACCGGCGCGCCCGTTGCGGCGAATGCGAGCACGGACGCCGTGGACCACCAGTCGGTCGCGTCGTTCGCCTCCACGCCTTCGATGATCTCCGGGGCGATGAACCCTGGCGTGCCCATCACGAGGCCTGTGCTCGTCACATGGCTTTCGCCCTCGCCCATCGCGATGCCGAAGTCGACGAGCACCGGCCCCGTCACCGAGATCATCACATTGGTCGGTTTGATGTCGCGGTGCACAATGCCCGCCGCATGCACCGCGCGCACGGCGTCGATCAGTTTCGAGGCGAGCCGCTCGAGGTCCTCGCCCACATACCGGCCATTCTGCATCACGTCTTCGCGCAGGTTCTTGCCTTCGATCAGTTCGGTCACAATGAACGCGAGCGCGTCGTCGATCTCCATGTCGACGATGCTGCACACCCCCGGGTCCTTGATGCGTTTGAGTGCCATCGCCTCGCGGCGCAGGCGCTCGCGGGCGGTGGCCTGCGCATGTTGCGAGGCGGCGTCCTCGTCGTCGAGCGAGTCACGCAGGATCTTCATCGCGTAGCTCGTGCCGCCGCCGTCCACGACGCGCCACACCGATCCCATCGCGCCCCTGCCGAGGCGTGAGACGAGCGTGTATCCACCGACGATGTCGCCGGGCTCCAGATTCAACGCGTGCAAATCACTCATAATGTTCTATCGTACGGTTTGCGCGCACAATTGCGCGGATTGTTCACGGTGTGTTCACTGATCCTGGCCTGTGGCCGTGTTCGCGGCGGTGTTCGTGGCCGCGCCTGTGCCGGCCTGCGGTGGCGTTGGCGCGTCGAGCGAGGGGTCGAGTTCGTCGACCAGTGCGGAGCGCACGGGCGAAAGGCCGTCGTGGTGCGTCGTCTCGCGGAAGTGGTGCTTCTTCGTGGTGATGCGGTGCGTGCGCTTGAGCTCGGCGTTCAGCTGGCCCACCGAGTCCGTCAGGCGCAGCATCTCCGCGCGCATGAGGCGCATCTCCGCACCGTTGTATGACGACGAGGATGTGGAACCGTCGCCGTCCGGTTTCTTCGTCACATTGACCTGGTCGATGATCCATGACGAGATTATGGCGCTCACAATACCGATGAGGGCGATGCCGGTGAGCATCAGCCCCACGGCCACGATCTTGCCGGTGTCGGTCACGGGGTAGACGTCACCGTAGCCCACGGTCGTCACCGTCACGAACGCCCACCACAGCGACAGCGGGAACGTGGTGATCGTAGCGTTCGGCGCCAGGTGCTCGGCGGAGTATTCGGCGAGCGCGCCCACGTAGATGAGCATGAGGATGGCGCTCGTGGCGTAGAGCGTGATGCGCCCGCGGGTCATGGCGCCGGCGCTGCGGTTGAAGATGTGCAGCATCGGGATCAGGCGCAGCATGCGCAGCGGGCGGAAAATCGGCAGTGCGAGCGTCAACAGCAGCAGGATGTTCTTGCGGAACCACAGCCATTTGTTCGGCGCTAGGAACAGCTCCACCACGTAGTCGACGCCGTACACGACCCACACGGTGTTGATTGCGATGAAACAGCCCTGCAGATGGGTCTGCGCGAGGATCTGCCATGAGTATGCGAACAGGAACACCGCCGACAGGATGAATAGCGGTATGTTCGTGATCCGTTCCCATTTCTCAAGAGTCATACTGTCGATTGTACGGGCGAACAGGCGGCGCGGGCGCTGGCTACTGCACGGGTGAACAGGGCTGCGGGCAGGCGAAACTCCGGGGCGATTGACAAGTTCGGCCCCTCGTGTAAACTGAACCAGCAGTTCGTCATGGTAATTCATGATGGACATGGAGAATCCATGATGGGCGAACGTAGAAGTTTGTTGCCGCGTCGATGTCGACGGCTGCAGATGGAAACACCACAATACAAGTAGTCCCCTCACAACGGATCGTTCGGCACGTACCTGCCGATGAAAGGATGAACAAAATGGCAGAAGTCATTTTCGATCACGTCACGCGTATCTACCCGGGCAACGACAAGCCGTCGGTGGATGACCTGAATCTCGATATCAAGGATGGCGAGTTCCTCGTGCTCGTCGGTCCTTCCGGTTGCGGCAAGTCGACCACCCTCCGTATGCTCGCGGGCCTCGAAGAGGTCAACAAGGGCCGCATCCTCATCGGTGGCAAGGACGTCACCACGATGCAGCCGAAGGATCGCGACATCGCCATGGTGTTCCAGAACTATGCTCTGTACCCGCACATGACCGTCGCCGACAACATGGGCTTCGCCCTGAAGATCGCCGGCACCCCGAAGGAAGAGATTCGCAAGCGCGTCGAGAAGGCCGCTGAGATCCTGGATCTGACCGAGTACCTCGACCGCAAGCCGAAGGCTCTGTCCGGTGGTCAGCGTCAGCGTGTGGCCATGGGCCGTGCAATCGTCCGTGAGCCGAAGGTCTTCCTCATGGATGAGCCGCTCTCGAACCTCGATGCGAAGCTCCGTGTGCAGACCCGTACCCAGATTGCCGCTCTGCAGCGCCAGCTGGGCGTCACTACCCTGTACGTGACCCACGACCAGACCGAGGCCCTGACGATGGGCGACCGCATCGCCGTCATCAAGCTCGGCATCCTGCAGCAGGTCGGCGCCCCGACCGAGCTGTACGACCGCCCGGCGAACGTCTTCGTCGCAGGCTTCATCGGTTCGCCGTCCATGAACCTCAACACCCACCCGGTGGTGAACGGCAAGGCCAAGATCGGCGCCGACACCATGGAACTGCCGAAGGAAGCCCTCGACAAGCTGACCCCGGAAGACAACAACGAGATCGTCGTCGGCTTCCGTCCGGAAGACGCATCCCTGGCCGCGCCGGATGAGGCGAACGCCTTCTCGCTCAAGGTCGTGAACGTCGAAGACCTCGGCTCCGACGGCTACATCTACGGCAACATCATCACCGACGACTCGGTGGCCGCCGAGCAGATCTCGATGATGTCCGACCAGAACAAGCTGACCACGATCCGCGTCAACCCGCGCGTGCTGCCGAAAGTCGGCGACATCGTCAAGATCAAGGTCAACCCGGCCAAGATGCACCTGTTCGCTCCTTCTACAGAGCTGCGTCTAAACTAGTCTTGACGGGGATTGCTGTGCCCCGCCAATGAACAACACAAGGTCCTTTCTCTCTCTTGTCACCTTGTGACCGAAGCCCCGCGTTGCAGCGGGGTTTCGGTGTTTATGGGGCCGATGATTGAGGAATATGCGGCGCGTGCACGGCGCATGCGCAGTGAGGTAGAGTAGCGACTATGAGTTTGAGCGACAATAACGGCCAGCTGGATCCCCGCGCACTGAAAGCCACATCGGTCAAGGCAACCGACCCCACGTTGGATTCGGATGAACCGGCCTCGCTGAAGATCACCTCCGCCAGCGCGGACCCCAAGATGTTCATGCTGCCTTGGGAAAAGCCGCTGTCCACGTGGCCGGCCGATCTGCTCGTCAATCTGCCCCGCGGCATCTCCCGCCACATCGTGCGCTTTGTGCGCGTGGGCGACCAGGTGTACGCGATGAAGGAGATCACGCGCAGTGTCGCCGAACGCGAATACGAGCTGCTGCGCCAGCTGCAGAAGCTCAACCTGCCCACCGTGCAGCCGATCGCCGTGGTGACCGGCCGGCACAACGACCAAGGCGAGCCGCTCGAGGCCATCCTGGTGACGAAGCATTTGCGCTTCTCGATGCCGTACCGTGCGCTGTTCGCACGCACGCTGCGGCCCGACACCGCCGAAAAGCTCATCGACGCCCTGGCCGTGCTCATGGTGCGCCTGCACCTCGCCGGTTTCTACTGGGGCGACGTCTCGCTGTCGAACGTGCTGTTCCTCAAGGACGCCGACGCGTTCTCCGCGTTCCTTGTGGACGCCGAAACCGGCGAACTGCAGATCAACCTGACCGAAGGCCAGCGCGAATACGACATTGACCTGGCGCGCACCAACATCATCGGCGAACTCATGGATTTGAGCTCGGGCCAGCTGCTGCCGCCCGACGTGGACGAGATCGAGGTGGGCAACCGGCTTGTGGACCGCTACCACTCGCTGTGGAGCGCGCTCACCGACACCGACAACCTGAACCCGAATGAGATGTGGAAGATCGAGCAGCGCGTCAACCGCCTCAACGAACTCGGCTTTGACGTGGACGAGCTCGAGATGAACACGACCGACGACGGCAAGCGCGTGCTCGTGCGCCCGCGTGTGGTGGACGCGGGCTACGCGAACCGCAAGCTGCTGCGCCTGACCGGCCTCGACGTGCAGGAGAACCAAGCGCGCCGCCTGCTCAACGATCTGGACGCCTACCGTGCCTCCACATGGCGCGACGGCGAGGATCTGGAGATTGTGGCGACCGACTGGATGCGCGAGGTGTTCGAGCCCACGGTGCGCATGATCCCGCCGGAATACCGTGCGCAAATCGACCCCGCCCAGTTCTTCCACGAGGTGCTCGACCACCGTTGGTATATGGCGGAGAAAGCCGGCCACGACGTGCCGATGCCAGTTGCGGTGGAAAGCTATGTGCGCGACATTCTGCCCACGCAGAAGCTCGATTCCAAGGAACTCGACGAGCTCAACGCCGAAGCTGACTCCGGTGTGATCGACGAGCAGTCCACCTACGGCGACGACACCGCGCACGACGATTACAACCCTGAATACGATCAGGACGCCGCCGTCTGGGCGCAGTGAAGGGTCTGCCGTCGATGCTCGGTGCAGCGCCGATGTGTGTCAATGGGCGAGCATCTCGCGGACGATTTCGTCGTCGCTCATCGAAGATGGATAGTATGTCGGCCAGTGCTCCATCTCCTTGGCCACCTCGTCATGAGAGTCGCCGATGAAGATGTGGAAATGCGCGGCCTTGCCGGGTGCGATGCCATGGTCGGAGAACTGCACGACCTTCGGCGCGCCGTCGGGCACGTCGCCGACGGCCGTGAACAGGTATCGCACGCCACGGTTGCCCTTCGAGTAGTCGAGGATACGGTATCCGTCGTAACGGTAGGCCGCCGTCACGTTGCCGCCGTTGCCCATGAAGGTCATGCTGTCGCCGTCAATCACGATTGACTCCACTTCGGAGCGGTAGCCGGTTTCATAGTATTCCCTGTATTCGTCGGCGCTCTTATCCCCGGTCGCGGCCTTCGCCTCCATGACTTTGTCCAGTTTGCCTGCGGTGAGCAGTGGATAGACGGAACGCCATTGGCCGGCGTAGTCGTCGATTGAACGGTCGTGCACATCCTGCGTGAGGAACCAGCCATTGGCCGGGTCGTCGGCGAGCACCTGATGCGTGATTGCTGTGAGCCAGTCGAGCAGTGTCGCCCTGTTTTCGGGAAGCTGTTCGGTCACCGAGACGATCGTCTTGTGGCTGTCACGGGCCGCAGCGTTGAGTTTCTCAGCGAAGCCGCTCATCTCCTGGGGGTTGATGACAAGCATGTCCACGTCGTGGCCTGAAACGGTGGCGAGCGCGCTTTTCAGATCGGCCGGCGACGGTTCGGCCTCGTTGTTCACCGCGTTCGTGTATGCGGCCGGAGTCTTGTCGACGGCGCCGATGTACTCAAGCAGATGGCTGATGATCGATTCGGTCGCGACGTAATTGCGCTGGACGCCGTTGGCGCGCGCCTTGTTGACGAGTGCCGCATATTCGGCATAGTCGGCGTTCCATGCATTGGCATGGCGGCGTATGGTCGTTGCGGTGGTGCTGGTGTCGCCGGCACGGTCGATGTACGCGCCGGTCATCGCCTCCGATGCTTTGAGCACAGCGGTCGGACTGAACCACAGATGTGGATTGCGTCCGCTGTGGTGGTGGCCGGCATGCTCTTCGTCGTTTGCGTGATCGTGGTCGTCAGCGGTGATGCCCATGAGTGAGGCGACATTGACGATGTGTTGCCGGTTGGCGTTAAGCTGGGCCTTTTCCGCCCATCCGTCGTACCCTGCGCCGTTGAGGACCACAATGTCGGCGCGGGATAGTTTCGCGAGGTCGGCTGGCGTGGGCTCGTAGTCATGGGGGTCTGCGGAGGTGGAGTTGATCAGCGAGGTCACCGCGGCGCAGGAACCGCCGAGCTGCTGTGCCAGCGAACCCCACTGATTGACGGATGCGACCACGTTGAATGTGACGTCGCAGGAATCGGGCTGTCCGGAGCCCAAGGCCACCGGAGCCGTGCTGTTCGCGCTTTGCGGGCGCAGGAGCGCGATGCCCCCGACGATAAGGCCGCATATGGCCATGCCGGCGATGAAGGCGAGGAGAAGATGGAGTGGGGAGCGTCTCGTATGCTCGGTGTTGTTGGGGGCGGGCATGGTTGGACTTTCTACGTACAGTGCCGCGTATGGCGGTCAGTGGTTCTTATTGAGAACAGTTCTCAATAAGAACTATAGCAAACTGAGCACGATTCGCAGTGGTTGGGTTGCGCAACGGCGGTGCGCCTAGGGCTCTGCGGCGTGTCGCCGCCACGGTGGGGCAAGGCTGGAATGCGTGGTATTGGTGCAGATCAGCTGTTTCTGTCATGCTTTCCGTCCGGTGATTCGCGCGTGGTAATGCCCACTGACAGGCGGCATGTCGTCCGTTAGCGTGAGATGCAACGGTTGCTTCGTGGAAGGTGGACGAATATGGAAGCCCGGCATGTGGAACATCTCATCATCGGCTTCGGCAAAGCGGGCAAGACCCTTGCCGCGCGCATCGCGAAGAACGGCGGCCGCGTCACGCTCATCGAGCGTGACCGGGCCATGTACGGCGGCACATGCATCAACATCGGCTGCCTGCCGTCAAAATCACTGATACTCGACGCCTATGCCGCGCGGCGCGACGGCAGGGAGTCCCAGCAGGCGTTCGCCGAGGCAATGTCCGCGAAGACGGCGCTCACCTCGAAGCTGCGCGCGGCGAACTACGTCAAACTCGACGCCCTTGACGGTGTGACGGTGCTTGACGGCTCCGCGCGCTTCCTGGGCCCGCGCACTGTGCTTGTGCAGCTCACCGACGGTGGGGAACTGATGATCCAGGCCAAGCATATCTACATCAATACCGGCGCGCGGCCACGAATCCCCGACATTCTGGGAATCCGCGAAACCCCGGGCGTCTACGACAGCACAGGCATGCTCTCACTGCCGGAGCTGCCGCGGCGTGTGGCCGTTCTCGGCGCGGGGTTCATCGGACTCGAGTTCGCGTCGATGATGGCCGATTTCGGTGCGGAGGTATGCGTGCTCCAGCATGATTACCGCGTGCTGCCCAATGAGGACGCCGATGTTGTGCAGGCCATCCATGGCATGCTGGAGAAACAGGGCGTGCGGATCGTCACCAATGCGAACGTCACACGCGTGTATGCCGGCGAGCATGGTGCGCCCGTCGTCATCGAGGCGGATGTCGACGGCACGGCCACCCACTTCAGTGCGGACGCCATGCTGGTGGCGGTGGGGCGCATCCCTGAAACCGCAGGGCTCAACCTGACTGCCGCGGGCATTGAGACTGACGCGCGCGGCGCGATCATCGTGGACGACCTGCTGCGCACGACCGCCGACCAGGTGTGGGCGATGGGTGATTGCAACGGCGGTCCGCAACACACGTACATCTCGCTTGACGACTCGCGCATCGTATGGTCCCAGATCGGCTCCTTGAGGGAATCCGCCATGCCGTACCGGCGCACGGAACGCAGGAATGTGCCGTCGTGCGTGTTCCTGCACGTGCCGTATGCGCGCATGGGGCTCAACGAGCATGACGCCACGGCGCAGGGCGTGCCGGTGCATGTGCACGCACTACCTGTCTCCTCCGTGCCGAAAGCCGTGGTGATGCGCGAGACAGAAGGGCTGCTCAAGGCGCTCACCGACCCGTCCACGGAACGGATCCTTGGCGTGACGCTGCTGTGCCCGGAGGCGCATGAGATGATCAACACCGTCAAAGTGGCGATGGATTGCGGCGCCGACGCCAACTACATGCGCAACGCGATCTTCACGCACCCCACCATGACCGAAGTCTTCAATGACCTGTTCGCGTAGGGGCGCCACCGCACGAATCACCAGCACCCCTGCAATGGTGATTCGTGCGGCCGGGCGCCGCATGCGGACCGCCGCTTAGCAGGTCGCCGCGCTCACTCTGCGGCCGCGGCTTCGCGGCGTGCACGGTCCGCCGCGTACATCGCGATGCCGGCGGCGACCGATGCGTTGAGTGACTCCACCGCGTTCGACATGGGGATGCCGGCGATGCAGTCGCACGCCTCGCGCGTGAGGCGGCTCAGGCCCTTGCCTTCCGACCCGAGCACAATGACGAGCGGGTCGGTCTCGAAGCCGGTCTCGCCGACGAGCGCGCTGCCGCCGCCATCGAGCCCAACGCTGTAGTAGCCGCGCTCCTTGAGCGCCTCGATCGCCTTCGTCAGATTGACGACGCGTGCCACGGGCATGTGTGCGGCGGCGCCCGCGGACACCTTCCACGCGGTCGCGTTGACCGAGGCGGAACGGCGTTCGGGCAGGATCACGCCGTTCGCGCCGAACGCGGCGGCCGAACGGATGACCGCGCCGAGGTTCTGCGGGTCGGTGATGCCGTCGAGCGCGATGAACAGCGGGCGCGCGGCGATGCGCGCCGCCGCCGAGTTCGCCGCCTCCATCGCCTTCGCCTTGCGTTCGGCGCGTTCGGCGAGCTCGATGAGCGACGAATACTGGAAGGGCTGCGCCTTCATGATCACGCCCTGATGGTTCGTGGAGCGCGCGATGCGGTCCATCTCCAAGCGGTCCGCTTCGAGCAGGTTCAGGCCGTTCGTGCCGGCCAGACGCACGATCTCGCGCGTGCGGTCGTCATGTTCGAGCCGCGACGCCACATACAGCGTGCTCGCCGGCACGCCGACGCGCAACGCCTCGAGCACGGCGTTGCGGCCGATGACCAGGTCGTCGGAATCCGACGTGAATTTCGCCACGCGGCGGCGGGCCGCCAGACGCGGGTCGGAACGCTGGCGCTTCTCCGCCTGCCTCTTGGCCTTGAACGCCTTGTGGTACACGCGGTCCTCGGCCTTGGGAGTGGGGCCCTTGCCCTTGAGTTTGTTACGATGCTTGCCGCCCGACCCCTTGGTCGGTCCTTTCTTGCTAACCATGCGTCCAATTCTTTCAGCACCCCGCGCCAAAAACGCCGCCATCCACGCACGCAATGGCGCAGATTGTGCATATAGAGTATAGGATGCGGCCGTGTCCACTTGTAGACAAACGGCTATGGAATAATAGCAACCGAATGCGGCACCGCGGTTGCGGGGCCGTGCCAATAACCGCGCAGTCCTGTAGCGGCCACCGGCTTGTGTTGCGCCGACGACTCGACTGACTACTCCGCGGCTGACTGAGGAGAACAACAACTATGGATGATCGCATCATAGATCCATCCGCTCTTTCCCGCGAACCCCACGTGGAACCAGAGGATGCCAAGGAAACCCAGGAGGTGAAGGCGCAGCAGGCTCTGCTGAACGACGTCGATCCGTCGCTCACCGATGCCGATCAGGTGGCGCAGGCGCTCAATGTAGACCCGCGCACCGGCCTGAGTTCCGACGAAGCCAAACGCCGACTCGACAAGTTCGGCCCCAATGAGCTGGCCAGCGCACCGCCGGTCCCCAAGTGGAAGAAGTTCCTGCAGCAGTTCCAGGACCCGCTTGTCTACCTGCTGCTCGCCGCCACCGCCATCTCGCTTGTGGCGTGGATCATCGAAAAGGTGAACGCGGCGCCGGGCGCCGAAGGCGAGGCGCTGCCGTTCGACTCCATCGTGATCGTGCTGATCCTGATCGTCAATGCCATCCTGGGCTATATGCAGGAAGCGAAGGCGGAAGAGGCCGTCAACGCGCTTTCCGAAATGACCGCACCCACGTCCAACGTGCTGCGCAACGGCCGTGTGGAACGCATCAACACGACCGACATCGTGCCCGGTGACATCCTGGTGCTTGGCGAAGGCGACACCGTGCCAGCCGACGGCCGACTGCTCGCCGCCGCGAGCCTGCGCATCGCCGAGGCGTCGCTCACCGGCGAATCGGTGCCGGTGGGCAAGAAGCCCGCCACGCTCGACAGCGCGAAGGCGCTCGGCGACCGCGCGAACATGGTGTTCAACGGCACGTCCGTGACGCAGGGCACCGGCCGCGCCATCGTGACCGGCACCGGCATGAACACGCAGGTGGGCAAGATTGCCGACCTGCTCCAGTCCACCGAAGACGAGGCCACGCCGCTGCAGAAGGAGATGAACCACGTCTCCAAGATCCTCGGCATCGCCGTGTGCATCATCGCCGTGGTCGTGCTGCTCGCGCTTGCGGTCCTCGAAGGCTTCCACAGCGTGCACGACGTGATCGATTCGCTGCTGCTCGCCGTGTCGCTCGCCGTCGCGGCCGTTCCTGAAGGCCTCGCTGCGATCCTGACCGTGGTGCTCGCGCTCGGCGTGCAGCGCATGGCCGCCCACCACGCGATCGTCAAGAAGCTGCACTCGGTGGAGACACTGGGCTCCGCTTCGGTGATCTGCTCCGACAAGACCGGTACGCTCACGCGCAACGAGATGACCGTCGAACGCGTGGTCGTGCCGTCGGGCGAAGTCGAACTGACCGGCACCGGCTATGCGCCGGAAGGCGACATGGTCTCCATCGACGGCTCCGCGGTCCCCGAGAACGTGGCGAACGAAGTCCTCGCGACGCTCGGCGCGGGCACGCTCGCGAACGACGGCGAACTGCGCGCCGGTGAGAAGCCCGGCACGTGGGAGATCGTGGGCGATCCGACCGAGGTCTCGCTCGTCGTGGCCGCCCGCAAGACGCACGCGGACAAGAAGTTCGCGCACTTCGACCGCGTGGCCGAAATCCCGTTCACGTCCGAACGCAAGCGCATGTCCGTCATCACGCGCAACGCGACTGACGCCGGCAAGCTCACCGTGTTCGCGAAGGGCGCGCCGGACGTGCTGCTGAGCTACTGCGACCGCATCTACGTGAACGGCGCGATTCGCAAGCTCACCGAAGGCGACCGCCAGGACATCCTCGACACCGTCGAGCGCCTGTCGCGTGAGGCATACCGTACGCTCGGCGAGGCGTTCCGCCCGCTCGAGACCGATTCGCTCGCGCAGATCCCGGGCATCCGCACGAACTCCGCCGGTGAGATCTCCGACATCTCCGAGCAGGCCGAGGCGATCGAAGCCCATCTGGTCTGGTGCGGCATGGTCGGCATCATCGATCCGCCGCGCACCGAAGTGCGCGATGCGGTCGCCGAAGCGCACCGCGCGGGCATCCGCACGGTCATGATTACCGGCGACCACCCGCTCACCGCCGCCCGCATCGCCTCCGACCTCGGCATCATCGCTAAGGACGGCAAGGCGCTCACCGGCGACGAGCTCGACGCGATGGACGAGGCACAGCTCGACAAGGCGACCTCCGAAGTCTCCGTGTACGCGCGTGTGGCTCCTGAGCACAAGCTCAAGATCGTCGAATCGCTGCAGCGCCAAGGCAACATCGCGGCCATGACCGGCGACGGCGTCAACGACGCCCCGGCCGTCAAGTCCGCGGACATCGGCGTGGCGATGGGCATCACCGGCACCGAGGTGACGAAGCAGTCGGCGAAGATGATCCTGGCCGACGACAACTTCTCCACCATCGTGGCCGCCGTGCGCGAAGGCCGCGGCATCTTCGACAACATCCGCAAGTTCCTGCGCTACCTGCTCAGCTCCAACGTGGGCGAGGTCTTCACCGTGTTCTTCGGCGTTGTGTTCGCCGGCTGGCTCGGCATCAAGAACCCGGAGTCCGTGGGTGTGACCGTGCCGCTGCTCGCCACGCAGCTGCTGTGGATCAACCTGCTCACCGACGCCGCCCCGGCGCTCGCGATGGGCGTCGACCCGATGACCGAAGACGTGATGAACCGCAAGCCGCGCAAGCTCACCGACCGCGTGATCGACGGCGCGATGTGGGGCGACATCATCTACATCGGCATCATCATGGCGATTGTGACACTCATCGGCATGGACATGCACCTTACTGGCGGCCTATTCACCGACCGCTCCGTGGATGCGATGGGCCACGACGCACAGATGGTGGAAGCCCGCACGATGGGCTTCACGATCCTCGTGTTCGCCCAGCTGTTCAATGCGATCGCCTCGCGCAGCCACCTGCAGAGCGCCTTCGTGGGCCTGTTCTCGAACAAGTGGCTGTGGGGCGCGATCGGCCTGTCGATCGTGCTGCAGCTGCTCGTGATCTACGTGCCGTTCCTCAACACCGCGTTCGGCACCACGCCGCTGCCGCCGATGGCATGGCTCGAGTGCATCGGTCTGGCGTTCTTCGTGCTCGTCGCCTCGGAGATCCGCAAGATCTTCCTGCGCATGCGTGCAAAGAAGTGATTCGGCCATACTGAATGACAATGGGGTCCGGTTCCGCGTGAACTGGACCCCATTGTGCTGTGCCGGTGAGAGCGCCGCCGCTATCTTTGTGGGAGATCCGCCGTTACGGTCACTGTTTTCGCTGTTTTCGTCACTTTTTGGCCTGATTTATGACGAAAACAGCAAAAACGGTGACATAAACGGCGAAAACAGTGACCTGCACGCCACTCGCCTATATCATGCCGGAGGCGATGTTGTGGTCGAGGAGCCACTGGCGCAGGTCGGCGAATTCCTCGAGGCTCACCGAATGGTCGAGGCCGCGGTAGGCGTGCGCGGTGAGCCATGTGTGCTCTTCGAGCCATGCCAGCGTCTCGTTCACCAGGAACTTCGGGATCACCGTGTCGTTGGTGCCGTAGCCATAGAAGACGGGGACATCGAGCGAGGCGAGGCGCCCGTCGGCCGGGTGGGTGCCCGGCACCACGCCCGGCGCCACAAAACCGGAAAGGCAGATCGAGGCGCGGTACCGTTCCGGGTGCACGCGCAGCAATTGGATGGCCAACAATCCGCCCTGAGAGAAGCCGATCGGCACCACGTCGCGCTCCGCCGGCACATTGCCGGCGACCCATGTGTCGATCGCCTGCGCGGCGGCATAGGCGTCGTAATCCAAGTCCTCGCCGCTCGGCACGGCGTTGTGCAGCCACGAATACGCGCCGGGCTGCGCGAAGAACCCGCCGGTGGACGGCTCCTGCAGCGTGATCGGCGCACGCAGCGACACGAAGTCGTTGTAGGGCGCCACATATTGCATCATGCCGGCCAGGTCGTCTTCGTTCGACCCCCAGCCGTGCAGGCACACGAACAGCGGCCGGTTCGGCTGTGCCGCGCCGCCCCCGCGTGACGTACGCGTCTGCGTGACTTCGAGCGGCTCCCCGAACCTGCCCGGCACCACGGGCGAAGGGCGGCCGACGAGCGGCTCCGGTTGCATTGCCTGCGCATCAGTAGTCATGCCTCCACCATACACGTGCGTGGAGCTTGCGCACGCGTGTGCCGCCCTGTGGCTACACTGGAACCGAACTGTTGTCGTTGCCGGGCCGCTCGGGCGCCGGCGCTAGGAGATGCTTGCCGATGCTGCTGTCCGACCGCGATATTCTGGCCGCTCAGGCCGAGGGCCATATTTCGCTCGAACCGTGGACTCCCGAGATGGTCCAGCCGGCCTCCATCGACGTGCGCCTCGACCGCTTCTTCCGGCTCTTCAACAACCACGCATATACCTATGTTGACCCAGCGGAAAACCAGGGCGAGCTGACCGAGCAGTTCGAGGTGGCCCCCGACGAACCGTGGATCCTGCACCCGGGCGAATTCGCGCTCGGCTCCACATGGGAGTACGTCAAGCTCGACGCGACGCTCGCCGCCCGCTTGGAGGGCAAGAGCTCGCTCGGCCGGCTCGGCATCCTCACGCATTCGACCGCCGGGTTCATCGACCCGGGCTTCGAAGGGCACATCACGCTCGAGCTGTCGAATGTCTCCACGCTGCCGGTCAAGCTCTGGCCGGGCATGAAAATCGGGCAGATGTGCTTCTTCCAGCTGAGCTCGCCGGCCGAGCACCCGTACGGATCCGCCGGCACCGGATCGCACTACCAGGGCCAGCGCGGCCCGACGCCGTCGCGGTCGTACGAGCGCTTCTACCGCGCGCATATCGACGACTGACACGCCAGGGTCATCGACGAAGGGGAGGGGAAAGATGAGCCAGATTGATGAATCGGACCTGCAGTTTCCGGATGCCGGGAGCGGCGATGGGCATGACGACCCGCAGACCGAGCTGACGTCATTCGACAGCTCGACGCTGATGTTCCCATCGGTCGGCGGTGACGACGAGCCGCAGCACACGCAGCCTGCGCAGCCGCCCCAGCCGCCGGCGACACAACGCCGAAAGCCGAAATCGGCGGCATCCAGCAAGCCAGCGGCGCGATCCCAGCCGGCCGCACAGCCCGCGTCCGGCGACGGATTCGACCTGCCGGTGTGGGGCGCTGGCGCCACCGCACACGACGACGATGAGCCAACGCAGCTGTTCACGCCGGCCGACGCCGCACAGACCAAGACGACGGCGATGCCCGCGATCGACGGCACCAGTGTGGAGCGCACGCGGCTCATCGCGCAGAACGGCCCCACGCGCACCGTGGTCAACGATGTGAACGAAACCCATACCGCCGTGCCCGAACCCGACGTCCCAGCGTCGTTCGTGCCGATGGACGGCGGCGACAGCAGCGACGGTGAATCGCCCGAGCACGCCGCGCCGAATGGTGGTGACGGCAAGCGCAAGAAGATCATCATCGGTTCCGTCTCGGCGGTCGTGGCGCTCGCGCTCGTCGCCGGCGGTGCGGCGCTGTGGCAGCGCAACCGCTCCGCGCAGGAGGCGAACGCGCAGAATGCCGCAGTCGAACGCTGCGAGCGCGCGCACACCGCCCTGCAGACCGCGTACACGGAACTCGACAAGCAGGTGACGCAATCCAAGCCGCTCGCGCAGACGGAGGAGTCCGCGGTGGCCGACGCCGCCGCACTGCAGGCGTTCCAGAAGTCGAACAAGGCCGCCACCGACCTGCAGCAGAAGCAGGGCGACATCCTCATCGAGTGCAACGCGGCCGATTCGCGCGACAAGCTCGAGCAGAACGCGCAGAGCATGGACGATCAGCTCGACGGCGTGGAGGCCGCCACGAAGCAGCTCAAGACCGACGCTGACGCGCTGACCGCGTCGCGTGACGCGAAGAGCACGCAGGGCTTCAAAGACGACCTGACCAAAGCGATTGCCGACGCGCAGGCGGTGTACGACGGATCTGTGAACGCCGTCGCAGACGAGCAGACGCGCACGGCGCTGCAGCAGGCGATCGGCGAGGCCCAGACGGTCGCCGACAAGCCGTCGCTCGACAAGGCCGCGGTCGACGCCGCGAAAGAGAAGCTGACCAACGCAGTGAACGCCGTCGTCGAGTCGCAGAACGCGCTCGCCGAGGCGAATGCAGCCGCCGCGCAGGAGGCGTTGCGCCAACAGCAGCTCCAGCAACAGCAGGCGCAGCAGACGCAACCCGGCACCACAGGCGCCGATGCCGGCACTGGTCTGGGTACCACGACCGGCGGCGTCACTGGCGGCACAACCAATAACGGTGTGGCCCCAGATACCGGCAACACCGGTGGGAACGCGGCAGGCGATACGGCTGGCGCCAACACAGGTGCCAACGCCAATACCAACACCGGCACACCCACCGACACAGGCGTTACGCAGTAACCCAACGCGGGGTGCGGCTCCACCCGGGCCGTACCCCGCGCGCATAGTCAGATACTGGAATCGGCGGCCACGCTCATCACATACACGTTCTTGCGCAGTTGGCGCGCCTGCGAGCGTGTGATGTCATCCGCCTCGAGCATGTCTTGGATCACGCTGAGCTCGATGCCGTAGCTTTCGCGCTTGATCTCTTCGATCTGCGTGATCATCTCGGTTGTGGCGCCCATGTTCGGGCGCGCTTTGAGCGTCGCCTCCGCGCGGCGGTAGTCGAGCAGCAGCGCCGAGCAATACTCGGTGTTGTACGTCGATTTGCCCATCTCGTCGTACAGGTGGTCGATCACATTGTCGATCGCCGCCGTCTGCACGGTGCGCATGTGCGCGTAGATCTGGTGTTCGCTCAGCATCGGCGTGTTCTTGCGGATCAGGTTGTTCACGCGGCTCGACAGGATCTTGATGCGCCGCTGCAGCGACCGCATGCGACCCTTGATCTGCCAGATCGCGTGCGCGGAATCGTGGTCGGTGACCGCGTGGCGCAGCGACGTCATGATCTGGTCGAGCAGGCGCTCGCACGCCTCGATCTCGAGGTCACGGTCCACGGACTGTTCGCCGGTCTGCGCTTTCGTGGCCGCGAGCCGGCCCTTCACATAGTCCTTCTCCCACTCGAGCGCCGCGATCTGCAGTTCCGAGAACCCGATTGGGTCGATCGCGCCCAGACGGTGCTTGAGGCGTGTGATGCGCTTGGTGTACGAGTCGATGACGGCCATGACGGCGCGGCGGTTGTCGGGCGTCACACGTTCGGCGAGCTCCTCGACCGTGCGGCGCAGCACCTCGATTGAGGCTTCGGTGATTGCGCGCGAATCGTCGGTGCCCCTCTTCGGCGCCACCACGGGCAGCAGGAAGTTGGCGAGCAGCAGGGTGACCACAATCACACCGCCGGCGATGAAGATCAGTTCGTCGCGCATCGGGAACCATTCGCCGTCCGCGAGCGTGTAGGGAATCGTGAACATCAGCGAAAGCGTGATCGTGCCCTTCGGCCCGCCGAAAGTCATGACGGCGGCCGAGCGCCAGCGTTCCTTCGTCATGCGCCGGCGCTCGCGCGTCACTTCGTGGCGGGTGATGCGCAGCATGGCGGCCACCCAGGCGAACCGCATGCCCACCACCACGGCTGCCACGATGAGGATTGTGGCGAGCAGGGTGAGATTGCTGATCTGCTGGTCGTTCCAACTCGCCTCCATCGCGTCAGGCAGCAGCATGCCGAGCAAGATGAACACCGCGCCGTTCAACGCGAACGAGAGCACCGACCACACGCTGGATGCGACGATGTTCGTGCGCGCCACATTCGGTCCCACGCCGGAGCGGTCGAAGCGAATGATCAGGCCGGCCGCCACAACCGAAAGAATGCCCGAGACGTGGATCGCCTCGGCGCCCAAGTACAGCAGGAACGGCAGGAACAGCTCCATGAGCACGCGCGTGGTGGTGGTCTCCCAGCCGAGTGAGCGCACGGTCTCGAACAGCCAGTTGATGATCAGACCGAGCACCACGCCCACGATCGCGCCGCCGAAGAACGAGATGAAGACCTCGCCGATCGCCTCGCCCACTTCGAACGTGCCGGTGACGGCGGCGGCGATGGCGAACTGGAACCCGACGATGCCGGAAGCGTCGTTGAACAATGATTCGCCTTTGAGCACGCCCACCTGGCGTTGTGAAAGCGACGCCTCATGGCTCAGCGAGCTCACCGCCACGGCATCGGTCGGGCCCAAGGCCGCGCCGAGCGCAAGCGCGGCGGCGAGCGGTACAACCGGCCATGCCGCGTGCAGCGTGAACCCCACGCCCACCATTGTCGCGATGGCCAGCCCCACGGCCAGAGAAAGCGAGAGCTTCAACGATTTGAGCAGTGAGCCCTTGTCTATCTCGTGCGCCTCCAGATACAGCAGCGGCGCGATGAACAGCACCATGAACAATTCCGGGTCGAGCTCGGTGTCCGGAAAGAACGGCAGCTGCGAGGCGAGCACGCCAAGCGCAATCTGCACGAGCGGCGTGGAGACCTTGGGGATGAACCGGCTGAGGAACGAGGAGAGCACGACCGCCGCAATGATGCATAGAATCAACTCGAATGTGGGCACAACCATCCTCCTCGCTCACCAACCACTGAGAAATCCAGAATATCAAGCGAAAGGCCACTATGTGGAAGCCATGTCAGCCTGAGGAACAACCACGGGTGGTGCCACAATGATTCCATGACCGATTCCATGCATTCCGCGCCGCCGCTCGCCCCGCTGACGCTCGACGAGGCGATGGCCGCGGCGCTCGACCAGGGCACGTTGGCGGCGCTCGCCGGCGATGTGCCGGTCGGCGCCGTCGTGATCGACGAACAGGGCCGGCTCATCGGCACGGGCCGCAATCTGCGCGAACGCGACGGCGACCCGCTCGCGCACGCCGAAGTGGAAGCGATGCGCGCGGCCGCACGCATGCGCGGCGACTGGAATCTGGAGGGCTGCACACTCGTCGTCACGTTGGAACCGTGCCCGATGTGCGCGGGGGCATGCCTGCAGACACGCATCGGGCGCATCGTGTTCGGCGCGTGGGATGCGAAGCTCGGCGCGTGCGGCTCGGTATGGGACCTGCCGCGCGACCCGCATGTGGGCCATGAGCCCCAGGTTATCGGCGGTGTGCGCGAAGAGGAGTGCGCGCGCATGCTCACCGACTTCTTCCGCGAGCGCCGCGTGTGATTTTCTTGCGTGGTGCAGGGAACACTCCGAACCGTGGCAAGGAATCCGGGAATCCCTAGGATGGTCGCAGGATCGCATCAACTGGTGCAATGACGCATCCGCACAGGGAGGGCAGGAATATGGCAATCATGGATTTCCACGGGACTTCGAGCCGCGGCGAAGAGGTCCGCATCGTGTATTTTGAGCAGCGCGCCGCACGGTCCGCGTTCGCGCTCGCGATTGTGGGCGACGAACTGCCGCGCATCGTGCATTGGGGACGCCCGCTCGCCGACCCGCGCACACTCGTTGCGGCGGCTGATGCGCTGCGTCCGCAGCGTGTCTCCGGCACGCTCGACGAGACGGCCTGGCCGAGCATCCTGCCCACGCAGGCCGAGGCATGGACCGGCTCGCCGCGCTTCGTGGTGCGCGCCGGCGGTATGGAGCTGTTCTGCCGTTTCGCTGTGACCGACGTGCGCATCGACGATGACGGCGTGACGGTCGACGCGCACGACGCCGAGCAGGGCGTGCGCATCCTGTGGCGGTGCGAACTGCGCGAAAGCGGCCTCGTGCGCCAGCGCATGACGGTCGTCAACATGCGTTCCGGCGAGCTGGAAATCGGCACGGTGGAACTCGCGTTCCCCGTGCCCGCGGATATGACCGAGATCCTCACGACGACCGGCCACCACCTGCGCGAACGCTCGCCGCAGCGCCAGCCCTTCACCATCGGTCGGTTCCAGAAGGCGAGCCTCGTCGGACGCCCCGATTTCGATTCCTCGCTCCTGCTGAACGTGGGGCGCACCGGCTTCGGTTTCACGCACGGCGAGGTCTACTCCGTGCACGTGGCCTGGAGCGGCAATTCGCTGATGGCCGCGGAACGCCTGCCGTACACATCCGGACTGATCGGCGGCGCGGAGGCGCTCTCCGGTGGCGAAGTGACGTTGTGCGTGCAGGGTGGCGCCGGCGGCGACGGCGCGCGCTACACCACGCCGTGGCTGTACGGAGCGTACGGCGAAGGGCTCAACGAGGTCGCCGCGCGCTTCCACACCGAACTGCGCACAACGCACACGCAGTGGCGCGCCGAACTCGGCGTGCCCGAAAAACCGCGCCCCGTGATCCTCAACACGTGGGAGGCCGTGTATTTCCAGCACGATTTCGGCACGTTGAAGGCGCTTGCCGACAAGGCCGCCGCAAGCGGCGTGGAGCGCTTCGTCGTGGACGATGGCTGGTTCGGCGGCCGGCGTGACGACACCGCGGGTCTGGGCGACTGGTGGGTCTCGCAGGACGTGTGGCCGGATGGAGACCACTCGCTCAAGATGCTCGCCGACTACGTGCACGCCAAAGGCATGGAATTCGGCCTGTGGTTCGAGCCCGAGATGGTGAACCCCGACTCGGCCATGTACCGCGAGCACCCCGACTGGGTGCTGCGCCCCACGGCCAACCGCCTGCCGATGCAGGGACGCAACCAGCAGGTCGTCGACCTGACGAACCCACAGGCCTACGACTATGTGTACGGCTGCATGGACGCACTGGTCACCGAACTCGGCATCGACTACATCAAGTGGGACCACAACAAATACGTGACCGAGGCGGTGTCGCCGCGCACCGGCCGCCCGGCCGTGCACGGGCAGACACTTGCCGTCTACCGCATCTTCCATGACCTCAAAACCGCGCATCCCGGTCTGGAGATCGAAAGCTGCTCGTCCGGCGGCGGCCGCGTCGACCTCGCGATCCTCTCGCTCGCCGACCGCGTCTGGGCGTCAGACTGCGTAGACCCGGTCGAACGTGCGGACATCCAACGCTACACGTCGCTGCTCGTGCCGCCCGAGATGATCGGCGAGCATGTGGGCGCGAGCCCCGCGCACTCCACCCACCGCGCGACGAGCCAACAGATGCGCATGGCGATGGCGTTCTTCGGGCATCTGGGCATCGAATGGAACCTGCTCAAGGAACCGCAGTCGGCGCTCGACGAACTCGGCGTATGGGTCGACGCATACAAGCGGCACCGCGCGGACTTCGCGCACGGCACTGTGATCCACGGCGACGAGGCCGACCCCGCGGTGCGCGTCGACGGCGTGGTCAGCGCCAGCGGCGAGCGCGCCGTCTACCGCTTCACGCAATTGACCACATCGCAGACCTACCCAGCGGCGCCAGTGCGCCTGCTCGGGCTCGACCCAGACGCCGACTACCTGATCCAACCGCTCGCATGCAATATCGGCAGCGGCGAGCCGTTCACGCAGATCGGCAACGGGCAGAGCGAGCTCGGCTGGTGGAACAGCCAAGGCATCGTCATGAACGGCGGGGCGCTCGCCGCGTTCGGCCTGCGGCCGCCGTGCATCCACCCGGCGAACGCCGTGTTGTTCAGCGCCACGCGCGTGTAGCCGCGCCGGTCAGCTGATGAACGCGGCGATCGCGCGCGCGGCCGCGGAGTCCGACCACAGGCGCCAGCTGAACTCGGGGATCGAGAACGAGACCGGCGCAGCTTGGCTGTGCCGGTAGGTGTCGATGCCTTTGCGGATGAACTCGCGGTTCTTCTTGGCGATGAACGAGCTTTCGCCGCTGATGAGCACCGTCGTAGGCATGGCGAGGTTGGAGACGGTCGCGACGAGCACGCCCAGGCGGAAGCATGTGCGCTCGCCCAAGCGCCGCGCCTGCGGTGTGTTCGCGTGCAGGTCGCGTGCGAACTCCTCGAACGTGGTCACGCGGCCGACGATCGCCGAGTACTCCTCAGCGATCGAATCCGACGTGAGGCACTGCGAACAGCCCACATGGCCCGACGAGCAGCGCGGGCCTTCCGGGTCGATCAGTACATGGCCGGCCAGACCATAGCTTTTGTCCGGATTGTCGATGGGATTGCCACGGTCGGAGAGCGAATAGCCCACGCCCGCGCCCATCGTGATGACGGCGAACCTGGGGACGCCAATCGCGTCGCCGAACCAGCATTCGTACAGCAGGATCGAATCGAGGTCGTTGAACACGCGCGTGGGGATGCCGGTCGCCTGCTGTACGAGCGCGCCCAGGTCCACGACCGAATCCCAATACAGGAACGGCGCGAATGTGACAAAACGGTCGTCGTCGACATGCCCGCCGAGCGAGAGGCCGATCACGGTAGGCGCCGGCGCGCCGGGGGAGACCACCGCGCGGACCATGCGCGCGATCTGCGCGACGATCGCGCCGGGCGAACGGTCGGTGATGCTTTCGGTGATCTCACCGCCGATCGGGCGGCACATCGCATTGACTTCGGAGGCGGTGATTGCGCCGTCGTGAATGTTGACGCCGATGAACGTGTGGGAGTCCTCGCGGATGCGCAGCGCCGTCTGCGGGCGCCCACGCCGGCCGCTCGCATCGTGGACGGTGAACCCCTCTGGCAGTGTGCCCGTCTGCGCGGAGCCGGCGGGCATCTCCTCGATGACGCCGTCGTAGATGAGGTCGCTCGTGATGCGCGAGAGCGCGCCCTGCGAAAGATTGAAGATCTGCGCGAGCGGCGTGCGCGCGATCGGGCCGTACTGCATGATGCCGCGCGCAACGTCGTGCGTGGCTTCCGACTTGCTGAACCAGTGCGGGAACTCGAGCGAATCCGAATTTGTTTCCATGAGTATATAAATATACGCCCATTTTCTTACTTCGTTTTTAGACGCGCGGGGCGGTGGGAATGAAAAGCGCGGATTCATACACTGACTGTGTACCGGCTGGCGTGAAGGAGCGCCGGCCGCACTGAGGAACAGGACAACAGACGAGGGAGTTACCATGAAATTCGCTATGAACGCCGCGAGGTCGGCGCTACGGCGCGCGTTGAAAGGAGCTTGTGCCGCGGCGTGCGCGGTCGCCGTCGGCCTGGGCGCGGCGGCTTGCGGCGCGGGGGCCGGCAATGGGCAGGTCACACTTGATTTCTTCCAGTTCAAGGCCGAGGCCGCGGACTGGTTCAAGCAGGCGGCCGAGGAGTTCGAACGTCAGAATCCGGACATCAAGATCAACATCAACAATTCCGCGAACGCGCAGACCGATCTGCGCACGCGCTTCGTCAAGGACCGTGTGCCGGACGTCATCACATTCAACGGCGACTACAGCTTCGGCATGTTCGCCGCGAGCGGCGTCTTCCATGATTTCACCGACGATCCGATTGTCGACGACCTGAACGAAGGCATGGTCACGATCGCGAAGAACCTTGTGCAGACCAACGACCCGGCGAAGAAGCGGCTGTACGGACTGCCGTTCGCCGGCAATGCGTCCGGCTACATCTACAACAAGGACCTGTTCCGCAAGGTCGGCCTCGATCCGGAGAATCCGCCGCGGACGTGGGATGAGTTCACGGCGATGCTCCAGACCTTCCGCGACGCCGGCATCGACCCGGTGCAGGCGACGCTCGCCGACGCCTGGACCACGCAGGCGCCGCTCGCCTCGCTGGCGGGTACGCTCGTGCCGGAAAGCGACTACGCAAAACTCAAGGACGGCACCACGACGTTCAAGCAGATCTGGACGGAACCGGCAACCAAGGAGATCGAACTGTTCACCTATGCGGATGGGGAGAAGGGCGTCACGTACCAGCAGGGCACGCAGAACTTCGCCAAGGGCGCCGCGGCGATTATCCCGCTCGGCACGTACGCGATCCCGCAAATCACGATGATCAACGAAGACATCGACCTCGGCTTCGCACAGATGCCGGCCACGAATGACGCCGAAGGGCAGATCCTCACTGCCGGTGACGATGTGATGCTCACGATGGGCGCGAACAGCAAGCACCCGGAGCAGGCCATGCGCTTCATCAAGTTCCTGATGGGCAAACAGCAGCTCGAGGACTATGCGCGTGCGCAGTCCGCAATCACACCGCTCAAAGACACCTACTTCGGCAATCCGGCGCTCGAAACGGTGCGTCCGTTCTTCGAAAGCAACCGCGTGGCCGATTTCTGCGACCACTACATCCCGTCATCCATCAACATTGGCGGCTACCTGCAGTCCGCGATCATGAGCGGGAACGTGAACCAGTTCGTCGATTCGATGCAGAACGAGTGGGACAAAGTGCAGGCCCGCGACTTCAGCGAATGAGATTGCAAGGAAAGGAAGGCCAGAAATGACTTCGTTGACGAACGCCGGTCAGCAGGCACGCGCGATGGAGGACGTGCTTGCCAACGACATAGACACCCACCACTCCCGCAGGCCCGCGAACAAACCGCCGCGCAAGAAGAAGACGTCTGCGTTCTCCGACCGCAAAGTCGATCACGCGTACTACTGGATGGCCGTGCCGGCCGCAGTGATCTTCGCCGTGTTCCTGTACGTGCCGTTCATCCGCGGCATCATGTATTCGTTCACCAACTCGCAAGGCTACGGCAGCTACAAGTGGATCGGGTTCAACAACTACCTCGCGCTGTTCCGCGATGAGCGCGTGGGGCACGCGTATCTGTTCACGTTCCTGATCGCGATCGCGATCACCGTGCTCATCAACGTGATCGCATTGTTCCTTTCGGTCGCGCTCAACGGCAAGATCGCATGCAAGAACGGGTTCCGCGCGATCTACTTCATCCCGTACACGCTCGCCGTGCTCGTCATCGGCTATGTGTTCAAGTACATCTTCATGCAGCCGCTGCCCGCGCTGGGCAAGGCGCTCGGCATCGGCTGGCTGAGCGAATCGCTGCTGACGAGCGAACGCTACGCATGGATCCCGATCGTCTTCCTGGCTGTCTGGCAGGGTGTCGCCTACTCGGTGCTGATCTACCTCGCGGGCCTGCAGACCGTGGACACGCAGGTCTATGAGGCCGCCGCAATCGATGGCGTCAACGCGTGGCAGAAGTTCTGGAAGATCACGTTCCCGCTCATCGGGCCCTTCTTCACCATCAACCTCGTGCTCACCATGAAGAACGCGCTTGGCACCTTCGACCAGGTGGTGGCGCTCACCGACGGCGGCCCGAACTCCAAGACGGAGACGGTCACTTACCTCATCTGGAAGGGCGGCCTGACTGGCGGCGAGTACGCATACCAGACCGCGAATGCCGTGCTGTTCTTCATCGTCCTCGCGATCATCGCGTTCATCCAGCTCAAGTTCTTTGGCAGCAAAGAGAAGGTGTGAGACCATGACCACCGCAACCACCACCATCCAACCATCCACAAGTCGTCCGGAGGCCGCCGCGCCCACGAAGTTCCGTAAGGACAGGCGTATTAACTGGTGGCTCACCGCAGTCGTGGCCGTCTTCAGCCTGACGATCCTCGTGCCGTTGTATTTCACGGTCGTCACCGCCTTGAAGACGCCGGCCGAAGCGGGCTCCTTCAGCCTGCCCTCGAGCTGGCAGTGGGGGAACTTCGCCGCCGCGTCTGCGAAGGTCGATTACCCGCGCGCAGCGCTCAACTCGGCGATCATCACCGTTATCGCCGTCTCGCTCACGCTCGTGACCAACACCTTCGTGGCGTATGCGATCGCGCGCAACATGGACAAGCGGTTCTTCCGGTTCCTCTACTACTTCTTCATCGCCGCGATGTTCGTGCCGTTCCCGGTCGTCATGCTGCCGCTCGCCAAGCAGATGGGCTCGTGGCACCTCGACAACCAGGCCGGTCTGATCATCCTGTACGTGATTCTGGGCCTCGGCACGAACCTGTTCATCGCGACCGGCTTCATCCGCTCGATCCCGGTCTCGCTCGAGGAGGCCGCGCGCATCGACGGCGCGGGCACGTGGCGCATCTTCTGGAGGATCATCTTCCCGCTCATGGGGCCGATCAACGCGACGATCGCAATCATGACGGCGCTGTGGGCATGGAACGACTTCCTGCTGCCGCTCATCATCCTCACGAACCAGCACGACCAGACGATTCCGCTCGCGCAGTATGTGTTCAGCTCGCAGTTCGCCACGAACTACCCGCAGGCCTTCGCGAGCTACCTCATGGCCATGGCCCCGGTGCTCGTCGTCTACATCTTCGCTCAGAAGTGGGTTGTGGGCGGTGTGATGCGCGGCGCCGTGAAGTAGCGCGGTGGCGATAGCGCCCTGGCGTCCTCATGCGGTCGGCCGCCTCCGATCTTCGGGTGCGGCCGACCGTTGTGCAGGGCGTTATGCGCCGAAAATCTCCGCATGTGTCCCTGTACGCAGAAAAAATAGCCGCACTATCTTCGGTGACTAAATCATTGTTCAACATGAGATGAATCCAAAGACTCGAACATCTCGTTGGCATTGTCGAAACGCGCGGACTTCTTGCTGACGATGGTGCGGGCCTCGTCGAGTGCCTCAACGGTCTCCTGAGGCGCATCGGGATAGAAGAGATTCAGGGGGATCCCATGCTCGCGAACAATCTGCCGGTAGAACGCGCGAGTCACGCTGGAGAGGTCAAGTCCGAAATCCTCTGCGATGTTGGCGGCCTGCTCTTTGGTGTGTGTCGACATGGACGGTCACAGATGTCATGGTCATAACGACTCCGATCTCTGTTGTAAGACAATGGCAGGTATCTGTCTTACATCGTGTCTGGCAATCGTGATCCATTCAGAAGATTTCTCGCATGCATACCGTATGGATGGCGCCACGTCGGCCGGCACGCGGGTGTGCTTGTAGTGCAGGGCAAGGTTGGCTACTATGTCGGCAACCTTAGCAACGCCAGCATGCAAAGGAGAGTGCCCATGACGAGACGACTGTTGGAAATCACGTCGGTGACGGCCCACACGGAATGCGGGCCCACGGGCGAACGCAGTGACATGCCATTGCCGCTCGACGCCGCCGAACTGCGTAAGACCGGCAACCTCATCGAGATCTCCGTGCACGCGCAGCTGCCCGTTGAGAACCCCATCCTCGAGCATGCGACTTTCCAGCCGGGATGCTCGCTCACGGTGTCATGCGCGCTGCCCAGGTATTCGCGGCCCGCGCAGGGAACGCCGATCCTGTGCCTGTACCAGCACAAGGAGTGGTGGATGCGGCCCACGTGGGTCAGCTGTTTTGCGGATGTGCCGGAGCGCACGCAGATGCTTGTATGGAAGACGCGGAGAGCGTACAAGAGCCAGGTTCGCGAGCAATGGCATGTGCTGCTCGCGGTGAGCGACGGGGAGTGCCGTGCCGATATCCGCGGTTGCGCGACGGATGCGGCAGACGCGGCAGGTGGGGTGCTGGCCCTCGATAGCTCGACGAATCGCGTCGGTCAGACGAGTCTGGACGGCCTGGCGCTGCTGTATGCCCGCGGCGGCGACCCGTACGCGCTTATCGAACAATGCGTGACTGCAACGTGGAGGCGCTTGCCGGTAGGGCCGAAGTTCTTGCGCCGGTTCCCGGAGGCGTTGCGCGGCTTCGGTTGGTGTACGTGGGACTCGTTGGGGCAGAACGTGAGCGAAAGCGGCATCCTCGCGAAAATGGATGAGTTCAAGGCGAAACAGGTGCCGGTCTCGTGGGTGCTCATCGATGATGGATGGTCCCAGACGCACAACAACAAGCTGACCGGTTTTGGAGCCGATCCCACCCGCTTCCCCCAAGGCCTTGCGCACACCATCGACGTGCTCAAACAGGACTACGGCGTGCACTATGTGGGCGTATGGCAGGCGTTCCAAGGGTACTGGGGAGGCACCGACCCCGATGCGTTCAAAGAGCGCAGATACATGTTCGAGACATTGCCGGGTGGCATGACCGTGCCATCCGCCCAGCCGATGTGGGACGTGTGGATGGATGAGGAACGCCGACCCGAGCTTGGTTGCGAACGGTTCTGGTGGCGTTGGAGTGAAGAGCTCGCCCAAGCTGGCGTCGACTTTGTGAAGGTGGATTCGCAGAGCACGATGTCAGTGCTCACGCGGGGTGCGCAATCGTACGGTACGCTGCTCATGCGGCACCGTGCGGTCGATCTTGCGGCGTCCGCGTTCTTCAATAACGCACTCATCAACTGCATGGGCATGGCGCCCGAAGACTATTGGCGGCGCCCGTACTCGCCGATCACGCGCACAAGCGACGACTTCTTCCCGCGCATCCCTGAATCGCTGCCCGAACACGCGATCGAGAACGCCTACTGCTCACTGCTCATGGGCTGCCTCTACCACTGCGACTGGGACATGTTCTGGACGAAGCACCCCAACGCGCGCGTGCACGCGTGGCTCCGCTGGTTCAGCGGCGGCCCAGTGTACTGCTCCGACGCGCTCGGCGAAACCGATCCGGAGACGTTGAAGCCGTTCTTCGACGAAGACGGCGTGCTGACGCATCCCGACGGTGTGGGTATGCCGGTCATAGGCAGCCTGCTTTCCGATCCGGTGCATTCCACTGTTCCTCTTGGCGTTCGCAACACGTTCCGTGGTGAGGAGGTGCTGTTGTTCGTCGGCCTGAACACCGCAGCCGTCCAGTCCGCGCACATTCCCGCCGGCGATTCCGCGTGTCTGGTGCGCAATCTGGAGACAGGCGAATGCACACAGGTTGGCGCGGGAGAGACCCTCGACGTCGAACTGCGGTACGGCGAATACGCCGCGATCGCCGTGGCCCGCGCATAAATACTTTCCCACACGCCCACAGCGCACAGCGAATGGGAAACTAATTCACCGCCGACTAGTATGGGCACATCTGAAAATCGTTGAAATACCAAGCAAAGGAGCCTCAAGTCATGACGACGCTCAACCGGTCCGCAATTCCCGACGACGTGCGTACCAACGGCGCGACGCCGAACCCGTGGTGGGCGAACGCGGTCGTCTACCAGATCTACCCGCGCAGCTTCCAGGACTCCAATGGCGACGGCATCGGCGACCTCAAGGGCATCACGAGCCGGCTCGACTACATCGCGGATCTGGGCGTCGATGTGATCTGGCTGAGCCCCGTCTACCAGTCGCCGCAAGACGACAACGGCTACGACATCTCCGACTACCAGGCGATAGACCCGCTCTTCGGCACGATGGAAGACATGGACGAGCTGCTCGAGCAGGCCCACGCCCGCGGCATCAAGGTGATCATGGACCTCGTCGTCAACCACACGTCCGACGAGCACGCATGGTTCCAGGAGTCGCGCGACCCGAACTCCGCCAAGGCCGACTGGTACTGGTGGCGCCCCGCGCGCGAAGGCAAGACGCCCGGCGAACCCGGCGCCGAGCCGAACGAATGGGGGTCGTACTTCGGCGGTTCCGCATGGCAATACGACGAGCAGCGCGGCGAATACTTCTTCCACCAATACTCCAAGAAGCAGCCCGACCTCAACTGGGAGAACCCCGAGGTGCGCAAAGCCGTCTACCAGATGATGAACTGGTGGATGGACCGCGGCATCGACGGCTTCCGCATGGACGTGATCACCCAGATCTCCAAGGTCGTCGACTCGCACGGCCGCTTGCCTGGCGAACCTGGCTCTGAAATCGAGGATTACCCGGCCGGCCCGGAAGGCTATTCCTCGCCGTACCCGTTCTGTTCCGACGGTCCGCGCGTCGACGAGTTCCTCGCCGAAATGCGCCGTGAGGTCTTCGAACAGCGCGGCGGCTACATGAACGTGGGCGAGGCCCCCGGCGTGGACGCCTCGCGCAACGAATACATCACCGACCCCGCGCACAAGGAACTCGACATGCTGTTCCTTTTCGACCACGTGGGCATCGACCAGGGCGACTCCAAGTGGGACGTCGTGCAGTTCGATGTGCGCCACCTGCGCGAACGCCTCAAGGAACAGCAGGAAGCCGTGCATGATCGTGGCTGGGCGAGCTTGTTCACCTGCAACCACGATCAGCCGCGCGTCGTGACGCGCTGGGGCGACGATTCGACCGAAGAGAACCGCGCGCACTCCGCGAAGGCCTTCGGCATGCTCGTGCACCTGCACCGTGGCACCCCATACATCTACCAAGGCGAGGAACTCGGCATGACCGGAGCGCACTTCACCGAGCTCGGCCAGTATCGTGACCTCGAAGCGATCAACGCCTACCGGCAGCGTGTCACCGAGGCGAAGGTGCAGTCGGGCGAGTCGATGATGGATGCGCTCGCGATGTTCGGCCGTGACAACGCCCGTACGCCGATGCAGTGGGATGGCTCGAAGTACGCCGGCTTCACCGCAGCCGATGCGCCGAAGGAGCCGTGGATCTCCGTCAACCCGAACCATGTGGAGATCAACGCCGCCGCGCAGTTCGACGACCCGGACTCCGTCTATGCGTTCTACAAGAAGCTCGTCAACCTGCGGCACAACAGCCCGGTCGTGGCGGCTGGCGAGTGGGAGCTCGTCGACGACAACGATGAGGCCGTGTACGCGTTCACGCGCACGCTGGGGGAGCGCCGCATGCTCGTCATGATCAACCTGAGCGGGCGCCATGCCCAGCTGCCTGCGCACACGCAGGAGCTGCTGCGCAATGGGGTGGCGGAAGACCATGTGGTGCTGAGCACCTATAACGCGATCCATAGCGTCAAGTCCATCGCCAAGGGTGAGCTTTCCGAGTGGGAAGGCGTCGTTGTGCAGCTGTGACGGCGCTCAAGCACTACAAAACCGGCCCTTGAGGCCGGTTTTTTAGTACGCCCAGACCCATCTTGGCTGGGGAGGAGAATTTTCCGGGGATCCCTCGGGTATGAGGGCTGAAACCATGCCATGTATAGCCGCCCGTACTGGCCCTGTCCCAAGAAAATGCTCCTTTCCAGCTGAGATGGGTATGGCGCAGGTACCCAGCCACTACAATGTTGGGTAATCATAACGAGTGTGTCCAATACGAGGGGATTCACATATGGGCGACGCAGCTGTACTTGACCTGACCATCGGCAATGATGACGACTATGCGTTCGGCTCGTACATCGTCCAAGCTACCGATGCCGCGCAAGCGGAATTGGACCAGTTGGACGACATCATCGCTTTGGCCGAACGGCTGCAGCCGGAATGTGACCAACTCGACTATGCGTTGGCCGCCGGCTCGGGTGCGCTCTGCGGTGTGATCGACATCTTCTGCGTGGGTGCGCCAGGGGACTCAAAACTACAGGGGCCGGCGTTGCAGTGGATGCGGCACACTACGGTGACCTTTGCGAAACTGTGTGGTTGGAACGGCGAACAAACCGGCATCCAATCGGCCGCGGCATTCCTTGCGACCAAGTTCCTTGCCGACTCTGATTCCCCACTGGCCCGAAAACTCGGCCTGCTGTTCGATGAAGACATCGATCCGGAAAGCCGGGCCAAGTCGTTCCGCGTGTTCGGCCGTGAATCGTCGTTGCTCGGTGTCTTCTTCGCCATTCTCGGCGAATTCGCCACCACGGCCCCTGCCGGGGATGCAGGCAAACTCCACTTTGTGCATGACAAGGATGCAGGTGCCGGCCTGCACGGCAGTACACCTGCGGAGAAAGTGTTCTGTGGCATCGTCAATTGGCTTGGCCACCAGTTGTTCGGCCGGGGCGACGCCGTGGATGCCATGCAGCAGGCGATGCCTGCGTTGGACATCCCCACCCCGGTGTGGACGCTGATCAGTCAATACGCCATGCATGCCCGGGACATCCCGCTGCCCGCGCCCAAGTTCCTTGAGCGTTTCCAGCAGCTCGCCAATCAGATCTACGCACAGGGGTATGACGTTCGGTTCCTCGCCACGCAATCCGTCCCGGTATTGCTCAACGAGGCCCTCACCCGGCTGTTCTACGCCGTCCGGCGGATGTTCGCTTACGCCGATTCCGCTGATCCCAGTGATTTTTCCATGCAAGCTATGTGGGAGGCATGCGAACCGTTCTCCAATTCGACCGTGCAGCGCATGCTCACGGTGGCGCATGGCACGTTCTGCCTGCTGGACACCACGGATGCCGCAATCCGGGGCGTTGCTGCCGGCGCCGGCACATTCAACGTGCGGGAGTTCGTGATGCGGCTCAACCTGGTGGGGACCGGCCGGTTCGCCATCAGTCTATACGGCGAGGGCGTGCGGGCGGTGGCATTGCAGACCGCCGGGCCAAACGCGGAATTCGCCCGGCGCGAGCGTACGATCGTCGAAGACTATCTTGATGGTCTGCGCGAACTCGGCAGGTTGTACGACGACCGCCACTTGGTTGATTTCACCGAGGACTTCAAACACAGCGCGCCATATGAACGCGCATTCGCAAAATCCGTGCAGTTGGCACAACTGCGCAAGGTGCCGGAGGAGCGCATTCTGGCGTCCAAATCCGACATTGACGCATATTTCAACAACTAGGAGCGACCATGGGCAATTTTTTCGACAATATGGGCAATGCGTTCAACGAGATAGGCAAGAACGTGAGCAAAGCCACGGGGGACGTAGTGAACAATGTCGGCAAGGCCGCCGGTGATGTGGGCAACAACATCTCCCGGGCCGCAGGCGAGGCGGGCCGCAACATCAACAATTTCGCGGGTGATGTGGGGCGCAATGTCTCGTCCGCCGCGGAAAACGTGTCGCACAACGTGGGGGCCTTCGCCTCACAAGTGGGGGAGAACGTCTCCAAAACCGCCGGGGACATCAACCGCAACATCCAAGGTGCCTTCGAGAAGAAACCCTCGAAGATGGAAGAGGCGCGCACTGAAGCGCAGCACGCGTTGGACAAGGTGAACAAGCAGATCGTCGAGCTGGGTGAACGTGACGCACGGCTCTTCGATAACCTCAACGAGATCCAAGCCTGCTTCGACGCCATCAGGAACATTCCCGCTGAGCAGCGTCTCCAGTACGAGGAGCTGAAGAAGATTCGCCTTGAATGGAAGCAGCGGGCGCAGAAGATCGAAGATGATTACAAGAAAGCAACGCTGAAGAACGCCGGTGCGGGCGCGGCCGGCGTAAGCGCCGGTGTGGCGTTCGCTGCGCTCGCCCCCACCGCCGCCATGGGCATCGCCACCACGTTCGGCGTAGCTTCCACCGGCACCGCCATCTCCGCGTTGAGCGGCGCCGCAGCGACCAACGCGGCGCTTGCTTGGCTCGGTGGCGGTGCGTTGGCGGCTGGCGGCGGTGGCATGGCCGCCGGCAATGCGTTTCTGGCCATGTGCGGGCCGATCGGTTGGGCAATCGCCGGCGTTGCGCTGCTGGGCAGTGGCTTCTTGCTGTACAAAGGCAACGAAGAGAAGAAGAAGCTCGAGAATGTGTTCACCTTGATCGGCAAACGCGACACCAAATCGTACAATCTGGCGGAAACGGAGCTCAAGGAGCGCATTGTGCGCATAGATGACGAAAATCCCCGCCTTGGCGAAGCCATCGCGCGCACGAAGTCGTTCGGGCTGGACTACAACCAGATGACCGAAGCCCAGCAGTACGAACTTGGGTCGTATGTGAATCTGATGAACGCCTCCACGCAATTGCTGGTGAATCCGATTCTGGGACTGCAGCCGAAGGTCACACCAGAAGACCTGACCGAGTTCGGGCTCTTGACAGGAAAGCACTTTGACAAGAAGCACGGTGAGGCCATTGTCTCACTGGCCAATCTGCTGTACAAGATCGACATCGACGACACCGACCGCAGACTGCTGGGCAACGCGTTCTCGAAGAACAGGGATTTCCTGCAGTCGGTGCATTTGGACAAGAAGGATTTCGACCCGTCGGTGTTGACGACGGTGAATGAACTGCTCCTGTGGAAATATGGCAAGGACGCGGCGGGCAAGCGGTAGAAGCGGGGGTCCGAGCCGCTTGGCACACATAAGGTTTCCCGTGAAACATGCTGCCGGCGAAAGGTGCGCTCCGGGCTGAGTCCCTGCGGATCGCATCTTTCACCCGCCCGTCTCATGCGTGCGGCCACTAGGCGGACGCAGCGCTGGCAGTTGCCGTGCGGAACCCTACAATAGCGGCTTATGGAACAGAAAGATGTGTTGCAAGCAATGCGGCATGACCATGCCGCCGAATTGAAACTGGCCGCCAGCCGCCTGGACGGAACCGCGAAGCACACGCAGATCATCGCCTCGCCGGTGCTGTCCGAGATGACCGGCCACACGATCCTGCTCAAGCCGGAGAACCTGCAGGTCACCGGCTCGTTCAAGATCCGCGGCGCATACAACAAGATCGCCTCGCTCACCGACGAAGAGCTCGAGCGCGGCATTGTCACGGCCTCCGCCGGCAACCACGCGCAGGGCGTGGCCTACGCGGCACGCGAGCGCGGCGCCAAAGCAACCATCCTCATGCCAGAAATCACCCCGCCGCTCAAGGTGGACGCCACCAAGGCGTACGGCGCCGAAGTCGTGCTGCACGGCGAGGTCTTCGACGAGGCCGCCGCGTACGCGATCGAGCTGAGCCAGAACGAAGGCATGACGTACGTGCCGCCATTCGACGATTACGAGGTGCTCTGCGGACAGGGCACGATCGGCATGGAAATCCTCGAAGACGTGCCCAACGTGACCGACGTGGTGGTGCCGCTCGGCGGCGGCGGGCTCGGCGCGGGCGTGGCGCTCGCGATCAAGACGTTCCGCCCGGACGTGCGCGTGATCGGCGCGATTCCCGAGGGCTCGCCCGCATGGCGCAAGTCGCTCGACGCAGGCCGCGTGATGGCGGCCGACAAGGTCGTCACCTCGGCCGAAGGCGTGGCCGTGCGCCGCCCTGGCGACCTGACCTTCGCGCTGCTCAACGAGTTCCTCGACGATTTGGTCGAGGTGTCTGAGCGCGACATCAACGAGATGATCCTGCTCATGCTCGAAAAGCACAAGATGGTCGTCGAGGCGGCCGGCGCGGTGTCGCTCGCCGCGCTCGAGCACCTCAATCTGCGTTCGCGCAAGTTCGCGGAGGCAGAGGGCGACCACGTCGTCGTCCCAATCATGTCGGGCGGCAACATCGACACCGTCACGATCGGCGCTGTCATCCAGAAGGGCATGATCGCGCGCGGCCGCATCATGAATTTCGAAGTGGAACTGCCCGACACCCCGGGCCAGCTCGTCAAGGTCGCCACGATCCTGGCCAAGGCGCGCGCGAATGTCATCGCGCTCGACCACGACCAGTTCAAGGCGAACGGCCACTACACGAACTCCGTCGCGCTTGGCGTGACGGTCGAGACGAACGGCCCCGAGCACATCGAGCAGGTGCTGCAGATGATGCGTGAGGCGGGCTATACGCCGAAGCGCATCTACTGACGCGAGCATAACGCACGAGCGGCGGGATTCCGGTGAATCCCGCCGCTCTGTTGTATGCGCGTCGCCGCGCGTCACTCCTGTGCGATCGTCTGCTCCACGAGCTCAGGCAGTGCCAAGGCGATGTCGTCGTGGATCAGCCGGTCGGCGAGCGAATCGTACTGCGTGCGGCCCATGTTCATGATCGTGATCGGCACGCCGGCCTGTGCGGCGGCGGGCACGATCGACGCGGCGGGGAAGACTTCGAGTGTCGAGCCGATCACCCACATCTCGTCCGCGTGCTGGGCGGCGCGGATCGAGCGTTCCATCGCGCCTTCGGGCAGCATTTCGCCGAAATACACGACGTCCGTCTTGAGCAGCCCGTTGCACGGCATGTTCCCCTTGTACGGCAGGCGGCGGTGGCAGTGCGGGTCGGGCTCTTCGTCGAGGCGCGCCATGATGTCCGCGGTGTCGTACTTCGCATGGCACTTCATGCAGTGCGAAGTGCCGATGGTGCCGTGCAGATTGACGATCTTGTCCGGGCTGTTGCCGGCCTTTTCGTGCAGCGCGTCGAAGTTCTGCGTGGCGATGAGGCTCAGCATGCCGGCTTTCTCCAGGTCGACGAGCGCGTAATGCGCCGCGCCCGGCTGTGCGTTCCATACCGGTGACTCCTTCTGCCAACGCCACGAGTATTCGCGCGCCGCCTTGTCGGTCAGGAAGGCGTCGATGTCGTACACCTGCATTTGGTCGGGGTGCTTGGTCCATACGCCATCGGGGCCACGGAAGTCCGGGATTCCTGCGGACGTGGAGATGCCGGCCCCCGTGAGGACCATGATTTGTTTCTGCGCCATTGGTTGCTCCTGTTCGATCTGTCTATGGTCTACCTATGTACAGGCTTACCACGGATGACACGGTGGTGGGGAAGAAGTACGTAGGGCGTGGTTGTGGGTTGTGGTTGTGTTTTGCGACACGCCGGTGGATGTGTTGTGTTTGTTGGGTTTTGTGGGTGTGTGGTTGGGGTGGGTTTGCGTTTTGGTTGGGGTTCGTGTAAGTTATTCATCTTGCTGCCGGTTGGTGAGCGGCTGGGGTTGGTTCCCGGTGTGTTCGCTGGCTGTGTTTGGTGGTTTGAGAACTCAATAGTGTGTACTGTACTACTTGCCATGGGTCGCATCCGTGTGGGTGTGGCTTGTGGTTCTTGATTGCCAGTCCGATGCCCGCCCGTGTGGTACCCGAGGGGGTTTGATGGGTGTCGGGGTTTTTTGTGTGACCGTTCTTGGCCTTACAAGGATGGTCCGTCTTTTTTCTTTTTGAGAGTCATCTGATTGGATGTCTCCATGGAATGGTTTTTTTGTGGAGGGTTCGATTCTGGCTCAGGATGAACGCTGGCGGCGTGCTTAACACATGCAAGTCGAACGGGATCCATCGGGCTTTGCCTGGTGGTGAGAGTGGCGAACGGGTGAGTAATGCGTGACCGACCTGCCCCATGCACCGGAATAGCTCCTGGAAACGGGTGGTAATGCCGGATGCTCCATCACACCGCATGGTGTGTTGGGAAAGCCTTTGCGGCATGGGATGGGGTCGCGTCCTATCAGCTTGATGGCGGGGTAACGGCCCACCATGGCTTCGACGGGTAGCCGGCCTGAGAGGGCGACCGGCCACATTGGGACTGAGATACGGCCCAGACTCC
>OLPK01000055.1_pt1 | contig 144029 bp, 141 predicted proteins | sample 1672261 | NCBI WGS metagenome assembly OLPK01 (sample SAMEA3136665, study PRJEB25190) | human gut metagenome
CAGTCAGACAGTCAGACAGTCAGACAGTCAGACAGTCAGACAGTCAGACAGTCAGACAGTCAGTATATCATAAAAATATCATCAGCCGCAATGATTGCATTCTCTGTTGAGTTCTTCCTGAGGGGGTATGGTTATTTCTCGCCAAGTGTTATTTTGCTTATAGCTCTAACTCTCTGCTCAATAAGAATAAAGAAAAATCGCGCATAAAGGCAAAGTTTATATGGCCCCCCCATCCAAGGTAGGGCCATATTATAACCACCGCTACGCCCCCCAGAATTAAAAATCTAATCCATCAGGCTCACGCCGAAATAAGCCCCCACGACTCTGATGCCTCTCCCGCTTCTCTTTCAGCATCACGCCAGAAACGGGGGAGACCATCAGCCCCGACGACGACATAGCTGGATGATTCTGTGTCGTCGTCTGTATAGGTCATTTTCACGACGTATTCCCCCTCCTGCATCCCATCGAAGCGAACTTTATTACCGATCTCTAATTCCGCTTTCGCACTGGCCCAGTCCATAAATACCCCTTACGTAGTTGCAAAATAAAAACCGCTGACGGTCACTGTCCCGCCCGCTGCATTGAGCTGCGGATATGAAGTGGCAGCAGACCCGTTATTGAACAGCAGCTGCGCCACCATGCTGCTGGCCACGTTTCTCATAAACAGCCTGCCCGATGTGACAGACGGGTCTACACCAGCAGTTGCCGGGCTGGAGGGCTGGATAGCATCCGACGTTGACGTGAACGGTAACCCCTGAACCAAAATGGGGCCGGAGCCGGTATGCGCGGTCCACGTCACTGACAGGGTGAAATGAACGAGATTGCCGATTCGGGTGTATTTACCGTACTGGTTAGAATAGGTTCCCGTCCCGCCCGTGGTTGCCCCTGCCACACCCGGGGTAAACGTCCCCTCAGCGTAACGTTCTGTCCCGGTATTCCCCAGTGAGCCGCCCCAGAAATTCCAGTTGTCCACAACCACGGCAAAACTGGTTGTCGCCTGATTGTGGTACAGGTATTCACTGGTGAGGCCGACGGTATTATCCACCGTATTATTTTTTACGGTTATGCGGGATGCCTGAAGTCCGCCTATCCATAGGATGTAGGTGGTCGCCAGCAGGGGTATGAAGGTGTTATTTCTGACGTTGATGTAAGAGGCGTTCGAGTCCGTGCTATTACCGAATCGCAGCATTGCGACAGTACAGCCACGCATCGTGTTGCCCTCAATAGTCAGCCCCCGGGTGTCTGCCTGAACGCGAATACCGTAAAGCCCTCCCGAAATCGTATTCCCGGTAATGGCGATGTTTCGGGGCTGGCTGATAATGCGGTTTACGTGGACATTCTGGGTGTTATCACTCAGGTTGTTACCCGTTACCACCCCGTCCGCCACAGTCTCCAGGAATACCCCGGTCAGGCTATCACTGACTGTATTCCCGACAATACTGAAATTGGTACCTATTGGTGCCGACCCTGTGTTATTCCCATAAACATCAATACCGTTATCTGCGCAACGCTTCACGATGTTAGCGGTCATATTGAGACCATCAAATGCCGTGACCTGCAATCCAATATTGCCGCAATCATAAACCTGACAGCCGGAGATACTAATATTCTCGGACGCGATGGTAAGACTCCCCCGAACGGAAGCCCCGCAGCCCGGCATATTTTTAAATGTACAGTTTATTACCTCGGTATTTTCTTTGACGTAAATCCAGACCCCGTGGGCATTGACGTTGGCCGCCTGATTTTCCGCATCCCCGTCCAGCGTTATTCGCTCAATCGAGATATCGGAGGGATAGTTATCGTCCGTCTGGTCTGTACCGAAAAATCGCACTAACGAATCGCTGGCGGAGACCGTCCCCGGCAACCATTTAATCGTCCCGCCACCAGTGATGCAAACCCCTGATTTGAGCTCGAATGACCATTTCCCCCTCACCGTTCCGCTGTCGAATACCGCCGGTACCGTGGAGGTGAGAAACACGCCCGGTGGCACTATGACATTCTGCACGTGCCCCGTCGACTGCCAGGCTGCGTGGGCGGCATCGATTGCGTCCTGAATAGCCTGCCGGCTGTCAAATTCGCTGTAGCCGTCCTCGCCGGCACTCCTCGCGCCGTATGCGCAAATATTAAAGCCGTAGATGCGTTTTAATATTTTCTGGGCGGTTTCTTCCCAGATAGTTCTCACCAAAGAAAGCCCCAGACCCTCTTCGCTTGAACCCAGGTTTTGGCGAAGCGCTGCATCACCTACAGATACAAAATGCGCAGCGTCAGTACCGGTCCATGTTTCGTCAGTATTACCAGCCGTGGTAAACGGGATATCTGTTGCTGCGGTGAGTTTATACAACTCGTTGTTATAGCGAATGAGCTGGTTATATTCTTCAATCTTCAGGGGGCCTGAAGTGTAGTCACCTATCACATCATAGCCAGAGCTCGCAATGAATGTATCAAAACGATTTTCCTGGCTTTGCATCTGACGATCATGGGCCTTCTCCATGCCGAACCATGTGCGGCGGAGTACAGCGAAACGATCCGGTAATGACTCCGATTCTCGGTCATTGACTAACTTATCCAGGTTAATCGCGTTCTTCAGCAACACCTGTGGTGATGTCGAGCCAAGCTTTTCGTTGTCGGCCATACATTGTGCTCCAAAAATGAAAAACCCGCCGAATGAGGCGGGTGAATGGGTGCTTTTTAAAGAGTTAAGCGACGTCGCCGGGGTAGGTAGCGTCGTCGTAGCTGTAGAAAATTTCTTTGTACTCCGGGGCAGTGACCTGACATGTGCAGTCATCAGACGGGACTATTTCCTGAACGATACCATGTCGGGCTCCCTTCTCACTGTCACAAAACAACAGGCGCGGTAATTCAACATCCGGATCATCCATTATCCAGTCTTCCGGGTGTAGGTCGTCGTTGTACGGTATAGTAAGGGTGAAGTCATCGACACGTGTCGGCGTTAGCAAACGAGTCGACGGCCGCCCCCCCTGAAACTGAATCCAGCATCGCGGGTTAGCATAGCTCCAGTCCAGAGGCTCAGTGACAGTTAACGTGATAACTTCATCATCGAATGTCACACCTTCTATCAGACAGCTGATTGTTTTACTCGTCCGAATATCATCAGAAAGAATGATGTGATCACCAAACTGATAGCACCAGCCAAGAAGCTCAGTGGTGCATTCATAGGTCCTGCGCTGATGCAGATATTTCATGAGCCTGCGCATGCCTATCCGGTAAGCTCGATCTGCTGTCATTACAATGCCCAGTGAGTACGATTCTACTTTGCGAGGCACAGGATTATCAGCCGTCCGACACTGAACGATTTCTTCTGCCCAGGTAACCGGATTAATGTATGTGACGTCAACACCGTCATAATCATCATCAGAAGGAGCCCTGAATGAGGTTTTCATTTCCTCTACCGTATCCTGGGGCGTAATGATCCCTGTCCAGCTTTTGATACCTTCTCGCCCGGCAGATAAGAGCCCGTCTGACAGTAAAAAGTAGCTCATGCCTGCTTCGGTGATTTTGTCGAAAATATCTTTCGCTGAAGCGCTGTCGCTGCTTGCCTCATAGTCAAAATATTCTCCCCTAGGCGTCCACCAGGCAGATTCAAGAGCATTTATCGCAGAGGTGTCAATCTGGTTTGCGTTAAAACCCAGACTGTCTGCTACATGACGAAATGCACCGCTGATGGTCCTGTTACCTCCTCCGTCATACTCACGGGTAGCGACCACGCTGACACGCCTGTCAGACTGTGCCGCCAGCTTTCCCCCGGTTTCAACGGTAATTGCCCAGGTTGTTACACCTGAGTAGGATACGGGTCTTGCCAGAAGCCTCCCTCTTAAAGCCTGCCAGTACATATTGTCGCGCGCGTTATTGCTGCCCTGCTCGTTCCGGCGACGGCACCGCACTTCGACCAGGCCGGGAGAATCGAGCGAAAATCTTTCTGTATACCCCAGTCCATTAATGTTTTTGAGCGCGTATTCTCCCTGTTTGCTGATCCAGCCAGAGCCGGAGCCATAAACCCGATACTGAATCTCCCACTCAACATGCCGGATGCGTTTTTTGCCCTTATTATCAAAACCGCAGATACCGTTAGGAAATGAGAAATTAACCTCAAAGGCGTCAACAATTTCATTTTCAGGGCAGGCAAGAAATGGCCCCAGCCAGCTCAGCGTGTCGTTAAGCCCCGTGGCTTCATAGTCAATCATCGTCCGCGCTGAAAAACCTGGCCAGGAGGCATCAACCGCACCATTGACCAGACGCTCAACGGTAGCCGTTGTGCCATCAGTTGAAATTATCTGGTACTCATTACCCCGATGAGAGAGAGAAAGACGCTGGGTACCTTCCGGCATCCCCGAAAAAGGCGTACCCGTCGCGCTGTTATACGCCAGCGTGACGTTTGCAGTTATAGCTGCGCTACCGCCGGTTGACTCACTGCCTGCGGTATAAACAGGCGCATCGCCAAAGACCGCTACCGGGAGCGAGGATGAAGTGATTTCTCCGCCCGCAAACGGGCTTGACTCTTCAGCGATCAGTACCGTTCCGCCATTATCCTGCGCCACCAGGCCGGAGCCGGTAAGTCCCTCAGTAATTGCAGCCAGAAGGCCGGACATATTCACATAATCAGCAACAAGAGAGACGGTATAAGTTGTTCCGTGCCAGGTCACCGTAAACGTTGTGCTGCCCAGCGAGAAATCGTAAGTTGTCGGTGGCGCGCTGGACTGAATTTTAGCCGCACTGCCGCCCTCTCCCGGAACGGCATCCTGCCCCGGCGTAAAGGCTGCAATAAAGAGATCGTAATCAACGCTGTTAAAACTCAGCGTTACCGGCATCCCAACCACCGGCGCGATTTCAGTCAGTAGTTTGCTGGCAAATACGCTGTAACCTGATGAGGTGGAGATAAGGAAGTTGGTGGGGGCTTTAATCTCAACTATAGTTCCTGCGACCCAACTTGCAGGCAGAGAGTTATCATCTTCATCGTCACCATCATCCGTGTCCAGACCTGTGAACGTTACGGATGCACCAGAAACAGTCATGCTGTCAGCAATAATATCGTCGGAATCAGGCGAGGTCTGGGCCATATCCAGCCCTGTTCCGCTTGATGTTCCGCCGACTTCTGTCGAGTTGAACCAGTTTTCACTTCGCGGATCAGAAGATACGTCCTCTCCTGGCTGGTATACCTTATCGCTGAAACCATCGCCCAACGAGGCAGCCGGGGTTTCTCCAATCCGTTTATCTCCTCCCGTAAACGAAAACCTCCCCTGCCCGACACAGAGAAACATTTCGACCGTCATTCGCGTAGGATCATCGGGGTCAAAACGGGTAACCGGCTGCACCAGATAATCAGGATAGATGCGGCATCGACCAAACACCTCACGTATCGGGTCTCCAAGTTTCGCCGTGTTAGCTTTTGCCGGGTTTAGCTCCAGCGAACGACCGCTACCCGATGAGTAACCACCGAGGTCGACTTTAGGCCCGAAGAACAGCGAATAGACAGCACTGGCAGCTGATATTGCAACAGAAACCCAGACGGCAATTTCCAGCCCGGTTCCATAGGGAACAGGATAAATTCTGACATCACTGTCCGGACTCAACTGGCAAAGCGGCCACTCATCGGGAGGAAGTGTGCGACCATTTAATTCAACGGCAACTGGGTGCGATCTGTCCTGGCTGTACCCAGGAACATTTCTGACCATCCATTGATGCAGCGTAATATTACCGTGCTCATGAGTTTCAAGCGGTTCTCCGGGGAGCCGGGAAGGGTAAATCCTTATCGTCATTGCCAGAACTCCACACGGTTAAACCGACGGACAAATCGCGGAAGAGGTAGAAAGGTGACATTGGTTCCCGGATTACATTCGGCAACCTGCAACTGGCCATCCAGTAAAACGACGATACCAACATGCGCCACGGTTGATCCGGAATAACAAGCGACCCCGGCGCCGACACAAGGCTCACAGCGTGTGAGGGATTTCATAAACTTCCTGGCCTCACGATCGAGCCCTCCCTCATCTTTCGTAACGCCGGAAAAATCCGGCCATAACGGGAGAAGGAGATCGCCGCGGATTTCATTGATAATGCCGAAACAGTCGAGCTCAGGATAAACGCGCCCGCCCTTCAGCCATTTGACCGAAAGGTATTTATCAGAATGGAACATGTGAATACCTCAGGAAGACATGTAACGAAGACCGGGATGTTCAGCCAGGTTATAACGATTACGCGGCCAGGCCGTTTTAAGGATGTTCATATATCCGGCAGTTACCTGCACCGCAGTTGCCGTCCACGATCCGGATTTCACATCAAGGGTGTAAGGCGATGCCGCCGGTGCAGATAAATCAGAGGAGATGTACCGTCGAAAAGTCAGAGTTGCCGATTTCATTTCGTCCAGAATTCTGTCAATCGCATCGGATACGACACCGTCGATATTACTGATGGAAAATTTGAGATCTTGCGTTCCGTCGGCATTCCTAGCAGGCAATGCTATATCGATAGCACACCCTTCAAACGTTGCCTGCTGACCGTCTTCTAACGAGACAGTAATATTGTCCCACCCACGGGTAAGCCAGTAGTTCTGATCACCTGCCGTGATCTGCAGCGTGTCGTGAATGACTTCAGAGCCGCTGCTTGCATAAAGTTGCTCAAGAATTGTCATGCTCAGGCCACTCTTTATTTAGCGCAATATCCAGTAACGACTGCCCAGCAAGCCATTCCGGGTAATTCCCCCATCCTGCAGGCGGTAACGGACGCTCCCATAACTCCAGCGTTGCGCTGTACTGCCAGTATTTTGGCGCAACCAGAGTCGGCCCTTCGTAAATATCCACGAACCTGGCTTTATAAGGCTTTACCCCGATTGGGGTCTGGAGTTTCAGATAGAACCAGGACTGGCCATCTTTCAGCACATCCCTGAAAAAAGCCTCAAATACCTGCGCCAGCCCATCAGTTTGAAAAATCCATTTAACCGATGCCTGGGTAGGTGTTGAGGTGTATCGCCGCCTTTGCCTTGCTCGACCGGACGTCATCTCCGTTCGCAGTAAAGGTGATATGGGCTTAAACCCGTACCCGTCCATAAGCGGCATGGGCAGGTATTCATCCGGGTAGAAAATATCTGCCATGAATATTCCCTCCGGGCAGGTCTATCGTGGTTTTTTGGGCTGAAGATTGGAGTAAAGTGCTCTACCAAAGGCATTTTGAGGATTGTTAACGTCGCTCGTCAGTTCAGATTTTATCTGTTTAGCCAGGCGGCGGCCGTGGGCATCCAATGTCTGCATCATCACATCATCCGGTTTACCCGTGAGGTGGTAATTGACGTTGATATCGCCAGTTGAATGAAGTTGTCTTTCCTGCTGCTGCCTCGCAGCGTTCTGTACTGCCGGTGATTCCCGCCCAACAGCTTTAACCCCCAGCGAACCGTCAGCGCCACGGGTAAGCGGCATAATAGCTTCCGGCCCGGCCTCGCCGAATACACCCGCCCCTTTCGCAAACGCAAAATATTGGGGAGTGCTGTAAACGCCATTGCTGTAGGCAGAAAGTGACGGAGAATCGTAAACGCCTCCGAGAGCGTTAAATGAAAAATTAGCTCCCGCGCTTTGAATAGCGGTACCACTACTTGCCGCACCGCCGGCACCGCCAAAAAGACTACCGAACAACCCACCCGCTCCGCCGCCAAATGACGCCATAATCGCTTTAGTGATCAACGCCTGTGTTGCCATCTGGATCAGCGTCTTAATCACCGTTTCGCCCAGGGAAGAAAAAATATTCGACATCCCATCTTTAAACGAAGCAGCGCCTGTCAGGACGTTTGTCAGGTTGTTGGAGATAGAGTTAGTGGTGGCATCCAGAATCTCGCTGGTTGCAGTGGCAGCCATTGAGCTCAGATCAGAAGCCTGATCGGCATAGTTCATCAGGGAATCGCTGATCCCCGTGCGCCAGTCTGACTGCTGTTCATCGGTCTTTTTGTAGTAGTCCTCCTGAATCGCTAACCGTTCAGCAAGCGCCGCCTGCAGCGCTTCCGTTTGCTGTTTGTACTGGTCTTCAGAAATTTGCTTCTTGTTAAAGTCACGCTGAAGCTCATCCTGCTGCTTACGGAAGTCAGTGCGAATATCCGCCATTTCCTTCATGCGGTCGCGGGCTTTATCTCCCATCCCGGCGCCAAGAAAATCTATATTCCCCCGGTCACGCGCAGCGGCATTACTGTCAGCCAGCCCCTCACGGAACGTTTGCAACTGTTCAGCAATGTTTTTCTGATCGATTAGTGCAGCATTTTGCAGGATTATTTCTTTTTTGGCTTGCTCTAGAGAGGCTAACTCCCCCTGCGTCACCTGATATTTCATTTTAGCCAGTTCGGTATTCTGGCTTCCCAGGGCAATTTGTTCCTGCTGCTGTTTAATAAGGCGCTTGTAAACGTCCTCCGTCTTTTCAGCCGCTTTAACCTCTTCGCTTTTTGGCGCTTTCCGGGTGGGCTTATTGGATTCATCGTTTTGCCATTTCGCCAACCCCTGATTAATAAACAGATCGCGGTTAGTTTTAAACCGAGGTTCATCCTTAAGCCCCAATTCGTCAGCGGCATAACCTAATCGGGCTCTCTCCCTTGCTTCACCTTTAAGCTTTGATAGCTCAAGGTCCTGACGGCTTTTTTCCAGAGCATTGGCTTGCTGTGATGTTAAATCAGCCTGAGGTATTCGCATTGGCGCGTTAACCAATCCCTGCCGGGCCATCAGTAAATTATTTCCTAGCCCAAGGAGACGGTTAAATTCTGTATGCTGACCATTCATCATTAACAAAGACTGATAGGCAGCATTCTGTTCAGCGGCTTGCTGGCGAATCAGAGCGACACGACGATTCTCAAGACCCTCAAGCACCTGCTGAATCTCCTGGGCTTTAGCCTGCAGTTGCGTTAAACGTTCTTGCTCTACCGCCAATGATTCAGTTGCAGAAGCTAATCCTTTCGTAGCGGCTTCGACACTTGTGAGGTGGTTTATCATAAAACCACCACTCGTAGTTGGCCCTCTGTTGGCCAGCATATATTGATAACCAGCGATATCTTCTTTTAACGCTTTAACCTTGCTTGATTGTTCCGATATAAGTCGATTTTGCTCATTTAGTGATTTACGCGCCTTATCTTCGTTGTCAGAGGCCTCAGTTAGCGTCATAGCTTTAGATCTGTCGCTGACCTCCTGAATCGTGCTGGCGTACTCCTGAGCTGATTTACGGGCCTGTTCCTGATTCTGATATACAGCGTACCATGCACCAGCACCCAACATAACTAACCCGGGTATACCACCGATAAGGCCAAGGGCGCCGCTCATCAAGCGGGTACCAACTGAGGTAACGCTGTTAAGGTTATTTTGAGCAGAGACCCGACCTGCAATATTACGACCAAGAGCGGACTGAGCCGCAGCCAATTTTCTTTCTGCAATAGCCTGTGCATCGGCGTTTTTTGCAGCCACAAGCCCAGCCTGAGCCCGCTCCAGAGCTGTTCGTGCTCGTACTTTTTCTGCAGCTGTCCCGGTGGCGAGGGCTGTAGTCAATCGACCTTGTGCCGCGGTAACCCTTGCTTCTGCGGCCGCGACCCTCTCCTGTTGAGCAGCCTGAACATCTGCACTTTTAGCACTCTGAAGGGCTTGCTGGGCGCGATAAACGGCGGCGCGGGAAGCGGCAACAGAAGATTGCGCGGCTTTTTCCTGAGCGACTGCAAGAGCTACCTCGGATTTTGCCGCTGAGATAAGTGCGCCAGTAGCACTGCTTGCACTGGTAACTATCCCGCCAAGATACCGCGCTAATCCAATCCCAACCAGGCCACCTGCAGCGGTGGTAACCAGTGACATATTACCTGCTACGTCACTGAGGGCCCCGCTGACAGCAGAAGATGTTAGAGAATCCAGGGTCTTTGCCAACCCATCAAGGCCACCAGAAAGTGCATCTGTCGCACCAGTCGCCTGGCTCACCCCACCAACCCATGCCATAAAGGAGTTAGTGACTTTTTGCATTGAACCGGAAACTGTCGGAGGTAAGGCGGAAAACTCCCCCTGTAACACACCTAACTGACTGATTAAAGCAGGCACGACCTTATCAATTGTGAGTTGGCCCTGATCCGCCATTGCTTTGAGATCTTTTCGGGCAACACCCATGCCAGCAGCCAGGGCACGGATGACACGATCCCCAGCTTCGTTAACCGCGTTAAACTCTTCGCCACGCAAAACACCTTGAGCAAGCGCCTGGCTAAACTGGGTAATAACAGAACTGGATTCTTCTGTGCTTGCACCAGAGAGCTTGAGACCCGTGGATACAGCCTCAGTTATTTTAAGCACTTCATCAGAGCTATAGCCAAATTCTCGCATAGATGCAGCAGCGCGTGAAAATAAATTGGCGTTATCAGTAAAAGCAGTACCCGTACTCTGGCTAATCGCCATTAAACGAGTCTGAGATAAAGTGAAATCGTTTGAGGAAACCGAAGCCTGTTTAAGTCTTGCGTTTACGGAGTTCCACTGGTCAGCAATTTGAACTAATTTACCAGTAGCAAATGCAGCTGCTGCTGCCGTAGCGGCCCGACCAGCAGAAGCAAATCCATCCGTTAACTCGGAAAGAGCCTTTTGGCTTTCCCTTGCTGCGATTGCGGCCTGACGACCACCATTCTGCATGGTTTTATAATAATCCTGCCCCATGCGTGACGCGCGGGCTATCTCAGTCTGGAATGACTGAGAGTTAGCAGAAACTTTAATGATAAGTTCACGCAGGGTTGCCATTTCATTTCCTCAGGAACAAAAAAAGCCCCACGATGTGAGGCTTTTTTATGATTTCAATATTATTAAATTAAACCAGCTTTTTTCCTTGCTTCTTCCAGATAATCTTTTTCTGGTTCCTCTTTTTTATGAGCAAGTGCAATCAGAAGATCAATTTGAGCACTTTGCTTTTCTGATATTTCTTTAAGCATAGCGATCTGATCATTAGCTCTTACGCTTCCTCTATTCAGGAAATACCAGATAACAAGATCAATAAGGCGAGCAAAAACAAATAATAATATCCAGCCAGTAGTCGTCATTTAAAGCACTCCGTGTGTCAAAAAAAACAACATAACACCTGTTATGAGTGGCATCCACACGAATTATTACTGGCTATGCTGACGCAGCCAGCAGCGCCGCTTCCAGTCCAGCGAATGGATCGCCGCCGTCGCTTGCCTCGCCCTCTTCTGCGCTCCACTGAATCTGAGCATCTTCAATCGTGACTTTGCCGCCCTGCGCCCCGTACATCGCTGAAACCAGCTGCGCATTAAGGATATCGCCGCGAATATCGCCGATTGGGCTGATACGGTCGTATTCAGCCCACATCCTGAATTCGCCAACCGTCATGGTTTGTCGCAGTTCGCCCAGCGTGCGGCCCATCCGGAGCGCCAGCGCCATCAGGAACTGCATGCCAGGCATTTTTACTTTGCTTTAGCATCATCCGCGTCACGAATGAGATCAAGTGCCTGCTTCAACAGCCGGGAATGCACAGGGCCATAGATCGCTTCAACCTGTTCGGTGTCATCGACAGTAAAGACGGGCTGCAGGTCGGTATCCAGCAAAATATCGATGAAAAGCGTGACGTCGGCCCGCATCGTGCGGAAGGCTCGCTCTGAAGGGGTCAATTCTGGCGCCTCCTGGGGCTCCTGCCCTTCCGGTGGTTTGGGTGGTTCCGGGCTGGCAATGCCCTGCCAGCGAATCCAGGCTTCTGCTGATGGCTCACGAATGATGACTTTGGCGTTATCCCACTCCGGAACGGAGACTTCTTTTTTACGAAAGCCCGCCATCGGTGCGAGTGCCAGTGCTTTAAGACTCGGTTTTGACATTAAGTTTATCGCCGGTCTCCCGGCGCTCCGTTAATTGATGGTGACGGTGCAATCAGAAGAAGTGATCACAGTGCCATCGGCATCAGTAACCACGCAGGAATAAACCCCGGCATCACCGGATACAGCGCTGGCTTTCGTAAACATTGCGCTGGTCTGGCCGCTGACCGTCGAGGTGCCCTTTTTCCAGACGTAGGTGTAAGGTGCTGTACCGCCCTGGACGACCACGCCCATAGTCAGGGCGCTTCCTGCCGCGACCGTTTGGGACGCCGGAAGGTCAGTAGTAAACGACAGGGCACCCGGGGCATCAATATTGCCTGGCTTGCCTTTCAGGCGCAGGGAGAACGTTGCGGCCACCACACCGTTGGTTTGAGAATCCCAGGTGTGCTGACGAACCTCAGCGCGCCACATGAACCCATTACCAGACGGGAAAATGACCTTAAATCCATAAATACCGTCGTTATCATACGCTTTACGAAGCGCATCCTGCGCCAGGTTACGGTAGAAGTTACCAGAGAGGGATACCTCTGATGGTGCCGGGAGCCCGTTGATATTCTCCGTTTCATCAGAGCAAAGCGTGGTGACGTCAATATCGTTTTTCTGACCAGCGGTAAAGCTGGCCTGCTTGATGGTACAACTCAGGCTTAACCAGGTCGCCGTATCCAGCTCAGCCGCGGTGACCGGCACAGAGGTAATCATTACTACCGTTTTTTGGGCACGTTCAAATAGTGCTGACATCGCAGCCTCCATAAATGAAAAAACCGCCAGCGGCGGTCGGATTGGATTGGATTGGTTTTTGTCAGGCAATAACCGTTATTTCGAGGGTTGCCCGATGAAGATGGGTTGTCGTGTCGTAGCCAGGAATTTTTGTCACCTCGACAGGTGAAAGAACCTGCAGGCGAGCCAGGGCATCCAGGCGTAATGCTCTGGCTTCGTCATTCGTTTCAGCCCATACATCAACCTGAATGCGCAGTGTCGACTCTGCCTGGCCGCAGAAAACATCCCCGGCAACATCAGTCGGTATCGAGAAAATGACATAGGGAGTGGAAACAGCAGGAAGTCCGTCGCTGCCTAGCGGCACCACATACGGATAAACCCGCCCGTCTGCCAGCGACGACAGCAGGCCATAGAGATCATCTTCTGTCATTTAGCCAGCACCTCATCGATAGCCTGATTCATCCGCTGCATCGCCACCTGCGCAGCCTCTTCCATGCGGGTATCAAAGGCAGGACGAACAAACGGATGTGCTGGCGCTGTAGATGTTCCCAGCTCCACGAAGCGCCAGTAGAAAGCATTCCGAGTGTTGCTTGCCTTCATGGTGTTGTCGCTGTTCCCCGTTCGCGGGTTAACGCCACGAATATGCACCCCGGATGCGATTTCCCCACGGCGGCGGCTTTTCTGGGTGACGACAACAACGTTTTTCTTCAGCTTACCGGTCTGTTCCGGAGCACGATCAATCACTTCCTGCCGGAGAACTTCAGCCCCGGCGCGGGTCGAATCCCGGAGGACTTTATTGTTTTCGGCTTTGCTGAGGGTTTGCAGGTCTCGGGCGATATCCTGCAAACCGGAAAAATCCAGATTCACATCAATCATTTTTCGGTCCCCTGTTTGCAGAGAATTTCCAGCCGGGTACCTTTGATATCCGGAACCGGAGGGCCGGTAACGTTAAGAACGGCACCTTTAAACGGGCCGGTGCGTACTTTCAGGCGGGAAGAAGCTGAGATATCTGTACGAAAACGCACCCAGACTCGAATGGTGGCATCGGCACGCTCAGCGCCAGCGGCTAAAAGTTCACGACCGCTTATACCCTTAACCTCGGCCCAGATGGTTTTCCCATCTTCCCATTTTTCAACCGGCTGACCTGAAGGCGTTCTGGAGGTTGTGAAGTTTTGGATGGTGACCCGATGCCGTAATCGTCCTGCCTGCATATCACCTCCTACGTGCCAGGTATTTTGCGGTGCTGTTCCAAAATTGCTTTAACGCCGAACGGGATAGTATTAACGCTGTCGCTGCTCACAGGTTCCCTGTTTTCATACCAGTGCGACACCAGCAGCATCAGGGCCAGTTTGATATCATCTTCTATCACCAGTCCATCAGGATCATCGTCCGGAACAGCGTTGTCATATAGATGGCAATTAGTAATTTTTTCCGCATGCTTCAGAGAGGCGTTGAGGTAGAGCGTTAACATCACATCCTCTGTATCGTCATCGCTGTCGATACGGCACTGGTAACGAAGCTCTTCTACAGAGGGCTTCATTTTCCCTCACCCCGCTTATTGCTGGTTTTAGGCTTAACTGGTGTTTCAATTTCAGGCTGTTTAGTCCCGTCGAGAATCCCCATCTGGGCAGCAACCTCAAGAGCACGTTCAGGAAGTGAGCCAGCCTCATATTCACCGGCGGGAATATTTATGATCTGAATGCCATCAGGTGACCATTTCAGGTCTTTTTTCAGCAGCATCATGACCTCCATAAGAATGGGGCCGAAGCCCCATCAGATTATGCGCCAGCACCGATCTGCAGCAGTTTGATGGCCTGAGAATCGGCCAGCATTCCGCCGGTACGTTTGGTGGTGTAGAAACCAACGAATGGTTTGTTGGTGTACGGGTCGCGGAGGATGCGGGTACCAATGCGATCAACGATGGTATAGCCACGTTTAAAGTTACCGAACGCAATGGCTTTCGCATCTGCTGCGATATCCGGCATTTGCTCATTCTCAGCAACACCATATCCTGCCAGAGAGGAGGGTTGGCCCAGCTCAAGGCCCGGACGCCAGAGATAGTTACCCTCGGAGTCCTTCAGAATGCGAACGGCAAACAGGCTGTTGTTGTTCATCATGAACTTAGCACCGTTGCGGTGCACCTTGCGCAGGGTGTAGACCAGTTTGATAATCGCATCGGCAGTCACACCAGCCGCCGCACCGGAAAGAATGTGCTGCAGCGTGCCAAAGGCACGGGTTTTATCGTCCTCCAGAGTGGAGGCGTAGGCCAGAAAGCCTTTCGGTTTTTTCGTACCGTTGCCGCTGGTGAAAGCGATTTCTTCCTGTTCGGAGAACTCAACCGCCAGTTCGCTGTTGATCCAGTCCTCTACATTGAAGAAGGCATCATCCAGCATCGTTTGGGTTGCCTGAGGGTTTCCGTAGATTTCACCCATGAACGGTTCAATCTGACCGAGTTTAGACGCATCAGTAGCCGGACGGGGATCGGTTTCACCGACCCAGCCGGAAGCGGTGCCGCCAAGGTTAACCAGCTTTTTATAGTTGGCACCGCCAACAGTGATAGTTGTGGCCTCCTGGCGCATCACTACTTCATCTTTCAGAAGATTAAGAATGGTGCGGTCCAGCTCTTCCGGGACAGCATATCCGCCGTCTTCATCTACGCCAACCTGCAGGGCTTTACGCTCCAAATCACGCAGTCCGTCATCCTTACCCTTGCGCATAAAGTCGATGAAAGCGGTTTTGTGCTCGGTTGCGGCCTTGCTTTGAGTGCCACCAGCTGGACGTTTAACCTGTTTAAGCTCATCCTCCAGCGCGGTTTTAAGCTGATCCAGCTCGGTCAGCTTGCCGTTAAGTGTTTCAACTTCTCCGGCCAGCTTGCCTTTTTCAGCTTCGATAGCGTCAATGCGCTTATCATTTTTCGCTTTAAAATCATCGAATTTTTGCTGCAAATCCTGCGCGACCTGCTCAACGTCTTTAATTTCGACTGCCATAATTCAACTCCTGATTAAAATTTGATGTTTTTCAGTGCATCCAGTGCGGCATCCACACCATCAGCGTCACGCTGAGAGAGGTTGCCATAGCCCCCGGCCATGAATGCTTTGGCCTGGGTGCGGGAGAGCCCAACATCGCGCAGGACCCGTTCAATACTTTTCTGGGATGGTGTTTCGCCACGGGCAAACGCGCTTTTAACATCGCTGACCCGCGCCTCGTCATTCGACGGAAACGTTACGGGGCTGACCTCCCAAAGGTCGATCTCCTTGAGGAGAAACACGCCTTTCTCGCGGTCGTATTCCCAGTCTTTGAGCATGTAACCAATAGAAAGGCCGGTTAAAGAACCGGCCTTCATGTGGGCATGCGCTCGCTTTGAAAGAGGATCATCATCAATGAGTAACCGGCCTTTGACATATAAGCCGACGTCATCCTCTTTCATTTCGGTATAAACACCGATAGGTTCATCCATCTGATGCTGCCAGAGCATAGCTGGCAGCGCGTTTTTCTCCCGCCATGACTGAAGCGATTTACTGAAAGCGCCGGGAACAACTACATCGTCGTAACTGTCCTTAACGCCAAACACAGAGCCATAGCCTTCAAATTCCCCGCTGTCGCTGACAGACTTTAGCTTCAGCGGAATATCCAGCCGCTGTTTAGTCATCGGCATCATGTTGTTCCTCGGTTGTTTTGCTCTTATTGCTGTCAGACGGCTTGGTCGTCATATTCATCGGCGTCAGATAAACGTCACCGCCAGAGCGCGGGTTCATATCTTCCAGTTCACGGCAGTCATTTGGTGAGTAAATACCCCAGTTAATACCGGTCGAATACGATTCAAATCGTGATTTCATATCCCCACGCAGCAAAGCACCGGCATTAAACTTGGCATAATAGGTGCCCTGCTTCGATTCCTTCACCAGCCCCACGTTGATTCGCTGCTCAATACGGGTCATGTACGGAACGAGTGAATAGTTGATGAAACCAATGCCAAGGTTTTCAATATTGTTGAAGGTGGCGCGGTCAGTGTTCTGCACCATATGCATCGGCACCCTGTACAGGCGGCAAACTTCCTCCAGCTGAAATTTTCTTGTCTCAAGAAACTGGCTGTCTTCGGCGTTGAGTCCCATCGACTTCCAGTCAAGGCCCATTTCAAGAATCATCGGACGATGCGCATTGCTGAGCCCAAGGTGGCGATCCTCAAAATCTTTTCTCAGCCGTTCATAGGCTGCATCAGTCAGCGTTTGCTCAGTACGGAGAACGCCAGAAGTGACCGCACCATTTGCGAACAATCGGGCGCCGTGTTCTTCTGTCGCCATACCCAAAGAAATGGCCTCCCTTGCGTATGCGATTGGGTTCAGGCCCACCAGCCCGTCAAAGGTCAACGTCCTGACGTGCCAGATATCATCCTGACCCAGCACATCCGTAGAACCATCAGGGAACGTGACCTGATATACCGGTTGCCACTGACTGTTAAGCTTAGGGTCAACGCAGCCCGGATCAATGGGTAAAAGCTCGACCACCTCACCCAGCGCTTTGACCTTGTAGGCATAAAAATTACCGCGCAGGCAAAGACACACAATGACCAGCTCCCAGAACTCCTGGGGGGTCATATAGTCATTTGGCTTCATGGTCAGTAATTTATGCAGCCTTTCAGAGGTCGCTTTTTGCTTGCTGTTACCAGTGATTTTGTACAGGTTGCAGGGAAGCATCCCCATAGACTCAGCCAGAACTCTTATGCAACCAAAGACTGCTGTAAGTCGCATCGCTTTCTGGCTGCTAACGCGCTTTCCAGTGTAGGTGTCGTAAGTCATCCCTACAGCTTCCGCCAGTTCCGCTGGCGTCGTGACCGATGCGGTGCTTTTCGTAAACATTCCGGGGAAAAACATTAGCCACCCTCCCCGGATTCAATTTTCCAGTTACCGGAAAGGGAGCGGGATACAAGCCATGACCAGAGCAGGCACAGAATACCGCCAGTAATATAGCCAGCAGGGGGGTAAATAACCCAGGCACCGAATGAGAGCAGAATAGCCCCCAGCACACCAACAAGTGGCGCGAGTATCATCAGGATCATAATTGCCTCTTAAAGTGAGCGCACGCCATAGCTTTCGAGATGATTTGAAAGGGTTTCTTCCTTTTCAAATAACATTGCCCGTCCAATCGCCATAATCAGAGCAACAGCCCCATCTATTTTATTTTCGTTTTGCTCTTTAATTGGCCGAACAACATCATCATTTCCAGGCAGGTGCTTACCCACCACGTTTGAAATACACCAGGTCATTATCGGATTACCGTCATGATGAAATCGACCGGACTCTACAGCGGCCTCAAGCTCTTTCATCGGGTCAGACATGTTGGTGTAGTTCTGGATAATGGTTATAGGGTTGAGTTGTTCATCAGCAAGCTGATGAGAAAGGTTTGTTGCACCGTGCGGGTCAATTGGGCTTTGTTCAACAGGAGTTTGCTGATTATCACGCTTGGCATCTTCAAGTATTACTCGGTAATCAATTTCCGCACCATCAGTCACGGTGATATATCCTGCTTCAACCCATTTACGGTAACGCTCAGCGGTGCGGTGATCGTCAACATCGTTGCTGTATACGGTGTCATACGGAACATAGAAGCGCGGAGATATACAGTAATAATGCCGTTTCCCATCTATTTCACGGGTAAATAGCCGAACCTTAGAGTTCATATCCAGCTTGCGCGCAAGGTCAAAAGACAGAATGCAGGGCTGTCCTTCAAACTGCTCAATGGTGAGCGTCTCATCCTCACATTTTCGCCAGCTTAACAGGTTGAAATAAGCAGCACGTGCGGCGACCCAGATATTCAGGTGTTTCGTTTTGAATATCCCGGCCATGCGGGGATTATTTTTGGCCCTGCTTTGCTGGCTTAAGAGGAAATCCGAGTAAACCGACACCCCCATATTAGGATTGGCTTTGTGAAGAACAGCGGGATCAGTCCAGTCATCACCCTCATCAACGGTGTAAATGACGCCAAAAAGCTCATCATTCGGCACGGTTCCGTTCAGCATTTCGATAACTTCACGACGCTTATCGTAGCAAGGCCCCTCAATGTTATAACCAGCAGTGGTTATAGCCCACATAATCGGCTGTCTGCGGGCCCCCATGCCGGTGATCATTGTGGTATACAGCGCATCGCTTTCGTGCTCGTGATATTCATCAACAATAGCGCAATGCGGTGACTGCCCGTCACCAGGATTACCGATCAGCGGTTCAAATCTGGCGCCATCTTCAGGACGGCTAAGGTTCTTGGCGTTAACCTCTATTCCAAAGGCTTCAACGAGTAGTGGCGTGCGTTTGCACATCAGCCGCGCAGGTCGAAATACTTCCCATGCCTGCTTTTCAGTGGTTGCACCGGAATACACCTCCGCACCAAATTCACCATCACAGGTGAAACAAAAAAGCGCCACACCGGCGCTTATCGCTGACTTCCCGTTTTTCCTGGGGATTTCTGTATAGACCTCTCTGAATCGGCGCAGCCTGCTGCCTTTATGAACCCATCCAAAAGCGCAGCAAATAATAAATAATTGCCAGGGTTCAAGGGTAATAGGCATCCTTTTAAATGCCCATTCACCTTTGGTGTGCGGGAGAAGTTGAATAAACCGTGCGGCACGCTCAGCAAGGTCTTTATCAAAGCGGTATCGAAATTTCTTTCCCTGCGATTTTGACAAATCGTCGATATGTCGCTGGCAGGCATCAATGACATACTGGCATGCCTGAATCTTTCCGGCGACAACATGCCTTGCGTACTGATTTGCAGCGTTAACGTTTGGATAGGCTTTTCGGCTCATGGCGTGATCATCTTCAGGAATGGGTTTTCGTTCTTTTTCTTCCCGGCCAGACCGACCAGGCGCTGTCGGCTGCTGGGGTCCAGCCCCAACATTGAACCGGTAGAACTCATTTCCGATTCCTGTTCTTTTTTAGCCGTAAGTTCAGGGTTTTTAATTTTCCCGCCCATTGCGCCAGTGATGGATAAACCATCAACAGCAATATTTTTTACCGCCCTGCGCCAGAACTCATAGGCAACGCACCAGCGCTCCAGTACTGCAAGATCGGTCACGCAGAGCAAGCCCTGTCCGCATAATTCTTTGGTCGTCAGCTCCCACATGATGGATGCTAACGGGAGTTCCTCTTCGGCAAACCAGTCCGGAGGTGCTACGCCATTGATGGGGGTGAATACTGGTTCTTCTTTATTCAGGGCTCGCTTGCCGGGGTTTCCGGCCAGCTCCTTGCGCGCCGTTGGCTTTGGTCTACGCCCGGAACGCCCCGCCGTTCCAGCCATAAGCGTTACTCCTGGTTAAATTTCATTTTTCGCGGGTATAAAAAATTGACTGAGGCGGCGGTCCTTTTGGCCTTTGCCGTCAGGGATTTGACCCGCCCCCCCCTCCGCCCGGTTCAAATGAGAATCGATATCATTTGATGCGTTCGCGCCCGGTTTTCGTTCGATGGCAGGGCCAGCACAGGCTTTCGAGGTTCGAATCGTCATCGGTACCCCCATGAGACTTAGCCTTGATGTGGTCAACGGTCTTAGCTGCTACCGCACGACCGTTGCGCAGACAGCTCTGGCAAAGGTGATTGTCACGCTTAAGGATGCGGGATCGCTTAATATCCCACTGGCTACCATAGCCGCGCTCATGCCTGCTCTTGCCTTGCTGATGCTGCTGCCAGCCTTCATTGCGGTGCTTCTCACAATAGCCTGAGCGGTCGGTGGTTGTGCCTGAACATCCGCGCTTCCGGCAGGCTCGGGGAATCAAAGCAGGCATAATGCATCTCTTTAAATGATGAGAAAGAAAAAGCCGCAGGCGTTAACATGCGGCTTATAAGTGCAAAAAACTGAAGTCAAACCTTATTAAAGGCCTTGATGATAATTGAGCTTTCGATAAAACCAGTAGATATAACCATTTCCTTTATGTACTGATCGATAGCATCGATAGCTTTCTGATTCACGTTTGCTGAGAATATATTCCATCCGTGAGCAGTTGTGCCTTGATGATTGTATTCCCATGAGACAAACCAATCTTGCATAGTAACCCCCTAGAGAAAAAGGAGTTTTCAGATTATATCAATGCTCAACTTAAAAACAGCATTATCACAGGCACTCAGCGAATGCCTGCTGAAATGCCTTAGCTCGCCTGCTCTACGCCGGTATCAAAAAGCGCCAGTGCTTCGGTCGCTTCCTGAATCGCTTTACGGGTCTTCGAGACAATCTCACTTTCAGTGAAGACGCGATCGAAAGAGTCAGCGAAAAGCTCAGATTTCAGATAGCTGTCGCCTACCCAGTCAATGGCCAACTTGGCCGCTGCGGTGTCGTAGTTAACTTTCTTGATGATATCCAGGCGGATTTGCTCGGATGCGGTGATCTCTGACATGTCTTACCTCTGTGCGATGTGGGGAATATTATAGAAACCACTCGGCAGAATAGCTTCTGTAATGCTTTCCCACTATCCGAGGGAGTCACTCTTATGCCCTTGAATTGCTGTCAACCGTCATTGCGGTGCTTGTCGCAGCAGCCTGAGCGGTCCGTAATTATGCTTGCACATCCGCGCTTACGACATGCGGGGGAATTAACGGTGGCATTGGTTACTACTTAGCATTCGAGGCGCAATAAAAAGCCCCGCACAAACGGGGCTGTAGATTCAGATAAATGGTTTGGCTACTGGTAGCTATCTGCAAAATGCCCTTCGATCTGAGATCTGACATCAACAGCTTCGTCTAACTTTAAGGAATCATGGCCCTTAATATGGAAATGAGGCTCATATGCATAAATCGTAATAAACGCATATGATCCTTCATCTCCTGAAAAAATCTCATATTTGACGCGAGAAAGACCGGTACCAACTAACATGTATGTATCCAGAAGCTTATGGGTATTCATCATCCATTCCTTTTCCTTTAAAAATCCTTATCAGCATACATGAATTCGATGGATGACGGCAGCTATGGATCCTTACAGACGTCGAAATAACCTCAATATCAGAGAGTCAATACCCATGCAGCCCCCCAAGAATGCCAAAAAATAAAGCGGCAATCAGCCACGCAAGCGCAGCCTTCTTCATTAACACTCCGTAAAATGCTATGGACATTGCCAGACACAGTGTTATAAAAACTGGCCACATAGTTAATAACAAAAACAAATAACCAAATAACCCACTATTAGTAGTTATATTCACCACTGACTTAACCCTGACGTTCAAAATATGAACTGCATCTCATGACAGCATGCAATCTGCTTTTCCTAGTGAACTATAGCATTATCTATGGCACTCAGTGAATGCTCGATGCCTCAGTTGCTGAACTCCGCTAATTGATACACGCCCGCTACGCTTGTTATATCCGAAATGTTACCTAAACTAACTTATGACTTTGCTCTGCCATGACAAAGTCTGCCGTTCTACCCGTGAGCTCAGGGATGAGCCACTCTCAAGCCTTCTAGGCTCTCAGTTTTATTCTCAACCAGTAGATAATAAACCAACTATGTGGCTACAATCCGCCATTGGCTGGCTGTTCAGCACCCCGTAGTTTTGGGATTTCCTCCACGGGGTTTTTTATCAGGCTTTAACCCGATTTTTCGGTTTAGCATTATCGAAGCCCCTAGCTCAGGAGCTTCTGTAATGCCTACTGCTGGACCCTGTGTTCGTAATGGGAAATGGTCTTGCCGTTTGCGTTCATCACATAGGCAACCTCTCCCTGCTTCAGGAATACGTTCTGGTCCATTCCCGATACGGCAATACTCTGCTGGTTGGGATTGAAACCAACACTCAGGCCACAATGGATTTCTTCGCCACCATCTGGTGACATCACTTTTACTGTTAACATGCTTCTTCTCCTGCTTCTGGTAATAAAAAGCCCCGCTATTGCGAGGCCGTGGTTAGTCATAATTTCGGACAGTTGGCCTGTACCGATTTGTTGTGCGCCAGAATGTCACGCTTGGTCTGCATATCCAGCACGTCGATATCGTGGTCGGTCAGGTAGATGATCCGCACCCAGCTGCAGGCCGTATCAACGACTACCGGGGCGGGTAAAGTGCTCGCGCAGCTCCCGATCAATATCGTCATCAGGCATATGGCTAACAGTCTGCTGTACATCACTGGCCCCTTTCGTGACTTCAGCACGGCGTTCTGCCGCGGCGACAGTAGCAGCGGCGTTTTCTTCGGTACGCTGCTGATCGGCTTTGGCTTCCGCCTTACTGGTACCGCGAGCGTGACCAATGCCAAACGCGCCAGCAATAGCGCCCAGGATGACGACCACCAGTCCCGCGATAATTTCAAAGCTCATTGCTGCGGCTCCTTCAGTTCGTCGGCCTTTTCTTTCAATGCTGGCTGGCGTACGTATTGCGATAGTACGGCCAGCACCACCAGCGCAGGGCTAATCAACGCAACGATGTTTGGCGGCAGGATGTTTTTGATATCCGGCGGCAGCACCGCCCAGGCGTGCAGCGCAGCATCCGGGAACGACTGCGCCCATACACCAACCAGCGCGCCGATAGCTCCCAGCTTTACAGACCACGTTTTCAGCAGCAGGCTGGCATGGCCTACGAACTCCAGCCGGGTATATTTGCGCAGAAGTAGCAGAACGAGCACAGCCACCAGCACGAGCAAAGCGAAAATGATCATCTTCACAGGACGCGCTCCTTAACCCAGCCGTAGAGAAAATCCTCGTTGGCTTCGCGGCCCTCCGCCAGTTCGAGGTATCTGGCGCCCTGGCTGCAGTTCAGTGCACGCAACAGAACCTGTTCACCCTCTTTCCCGCGGGCGGAAAGATATCCCTTCAAAGCGGTAATGGTTCGGGGGCCAATGGCGCCATCAGGGATAAGGTCGGGATAAAGTTTCCCGCGCATATTCATTGCGGTCAGCCAGCGCTGAAAGAACTTACTGGCGACGCTGGGCCCCATGTTCACGCCAGTGTCGCAAAGCTCATCTGCCAGTAACGTAGACAAACTCGCCACGTGGTCGAACCGGGGGCCGGTCCAGTAATCGCTCAGCAGGATTTGCTTTGCTGTTTCCCTGGGCAGGCTTCGCATATCACCGGTGTAGCCATGTGCGCGAGCTGTGGTTTGTGTGATTCCCCAGCGGGTTGGCCCGCCTTTATCAGAGGGATGATCGACATAACCGCCCTCTTTTCCGAGGATCCCCTCGATAATCTGGTCTGCTGTCATTGTGCTTTCACTCCGGTGATTCGTTCCCAGAAATACGTGAGCGCTACGGAACCCATAGCACCACTGATACCGGCAGTGGCCAGTATCATGTAAATACTCAGTCCACCTTCAATGCTGATGAGCCCACCAATGACCCCGGTAAAAGCCGAAACCACAATCTGCGCAAAAGCATTTATCCAGCTCCATTTTGCTTTGCCCTGCTTCACATCCATCAGGAATCGGACAAGGCCGCCCCAACCAGCAATGATCAGCAGAGCCAGCCAGGTGATTCCGGCCATGCTCTCTTTGTCTTGCATATGCTTTGCCATAGGTTCACCTCCGGGTTAACGGGGTGCTGTGTGAATAAAGGTGGCAGGCCCATCGGGCTGATTTAACAACGAGCCGTATCGATGATGGTTCCCGTGAGCCTGAAATGAAAAAGGCCGCGTATTAGCGCAGCCCTTAAATGTTTTTGGTTTGTAGCAATGCCTTAATCAGGCGAAAAAAAGCCCGCTCAGAGGAACGGGCAGAAAGTAGACACTCTAGGTAGTAACAAACGAAAGCGCACCTAATAGTCCGAGCTACCGATTTACCAGGAGAGCGCTCGCTTTTTCCGTTACTGCCTTTTAAACATAGATGGAGGAGCCGAAACAGCAACCCCACTACCAAATGTCTTAGTAGTACTGCGTGGTGCCGGGTGCCTCCCGGTAAGTCGCCGCCAGTCCACAGACGACTCGCAATGCGCAAAAAAACATATCAGACTGGCAATGCCCCTCCGCATAGGGGGATTCACCACACCAGAAATTTAACATTCAGTCTTTCAGGTTTCAATACTCTGCTTGTCTGAGGTATCGGCTCACCATAACCGCCCAGCCTGATGTTATCAGCGTGTAGCGGCTTGTTTTTCTCTTTGATAAAATTGATTCGCAAATGATTAAAACATCAACTGGTGAAAATATGAGTAAGTACTCAGACCTTTTACAGGTAATCAAGTCCCGGGTTTGTCAAAATAACAACTTCCCCCAAACATTACTGGCAGACTCACACAGTTACAGAACCAGGCAGGTTTGGTACCGAATAGGACAAATATTCACTCTTGAATGTATTCTCGATGAGTACAGGAAACATTTTTCATCGGATTATTATTATCTTGATAACGATAAGGCTCTTCATCACCTTATCTTCGAAATGACCAAGTGGAAACCTGAAGAGATTAGAAGACTCTCGCTAAACGACTGTCTCTTTATCATTGCCAGTCAACTAAAGCCCAGTTATATGTCAGAAGATGCTGCCGCTGTCCTGGCGTCACTCAATCTGCCGACTGGCCACTATCCTGTTGAGGATTTTCCACAAGAGGACTGGGATCCCAGGGAAAACTCAGCATTCCTTCAAGCCCGCCAGTAGCTATTCGCTCAATCTCCGCAGAGACCTGACTCAGTCGCTCCTCAAGAGCGGCTTTTTCTGCCACCAGACGATTGAAGTATGCAAGATGGGCTTTTTGTTGCCCAAGCCAGTGTTCAAGCTGTTGTGTGGTCATGCCCGGGTTAAAAAAATATGGTTGCTGCATAGCTTCCCCTAGATAAGTTACGCATTGTGATCGGGATTCGCTTCAGACGCTGGCCCCTCTGCCGTTCTGGTGCTGGTTGACGGAATCGAACCGCCGTAGCTATTTCGTTATTTCCAATAAACCTGCGTGGACTTTTCTGTGGCAATTAGCACAGAGGACAATACACTTCCTCACTTCATCTTTAAGTCGATTTCGTGATCTGCCACATAGATTGGAAGGGTCGCCTTCTTTGCTGCCGGCGTTGTCATGATGAAGATCCAGAACAACAGGTTCTTTTTCTCCGCAATTTTGGCATCCTATGAAGCGTTTATATCGAGCTAGAAACTGACGGTTTGAACTTGTTTTTCTCGTTCTCGTTGACTTTATTAGCTGTCGCCTTGACTCATTGGTTGCATAACTCAAAGCATCTCTTTCCTTAGCGCACGCCTTACAGATATTTTGTAGGCCATCGCTCTTTCCTTTGTTTTTATGGAAATCGGAAGCAGATTTTAACTCTTTGCATTTGCTACAAATTTTCATCAGTATCCTAGGTCATTACAAGGCAGGCGCTCTACCTTCTGAGCTAAACCAGCAATCTGGTTCAGGGCTCTGCGCGGAGGGCTTTAACGTATCGTGCAGCACGTCTCTACCCAAGAGCCCTGACCGGAGTGCAGAAATGACAAAGCCCAAGGGGGTTAGCCTTGGGCCTTTAATTTATTTCATACTGCTCAGTTCGCTTTAACGTCCCGAGCCTATCACAATTCAAGCAGTTTCTGGCTCACTTTGCAAGTAAAATCTGTCGCCATTTGTGCCGAATGCGTCACACATTGGTGCGTACAGCATCGATTCTGCCAAACTAAGCCACGTATCAACTCTGCGTCTACAGGTCATAAAGCACCAGTCGGGATGCTTTTCATAGAGCTCTTCCGCTATGCGGCGTTTGCTCTTCCGTAACCGGTAATGCTCCACCAGCAGGTGATACAGCTCTTTGTGACCACCTGTAATAAGGACTGCCCCCAGTACCTTATCAATCAGCAGTCCTTCATCGTCTGTACAGAAGGCCAGGCCGCTTTTGTTTTTCCCCGCGAGTATTTCACGAAAAAACGCCTCAAGCTCTGGCTTCGAGATGCCAGACTTCTTCATCCGGCGTAATGCTTCGTTGATGGCTGTTTTAGTGACTTTCCCGGAAGCCAGTAACTGGTTAAACATATTGCCGCCACTACCGCTGCCGATGTAGGACCAGCGGCCCCACATGCGCAGCTTCCCCTGAATCCAGATGGCATCCAGCGTTTTCAGCCTGACCATTTCACCAGCTTTTCCAACCTCAGACGGGTTAATCATTATGCGTTCTCCACTATGCCAGCACGCCAATTGCCAGCGAACGATCCAGAAATCGAAACAGCAGCTCCAGCTGTGAGCCGTGCTTCTCCTCAAATGCCACGGTGTCAGCGTGCAACTCGTCGTGATGCGCTCTGCAAAGCGGCAACACAAACAGGTCATGCGCTTTTGTTCCCATTCCACCTTGTCCGTGGCCTATCAGGTGATGGGGATCATCTGCTTGTTTGTTACAGCAGACACACGACTGAGACTTAACCCAGCGCGTCCAGCTCTCGTTTACCCAGCGGCGGCGCTTTGGTCGCAGCATGAATGATTCCGGCGTTTCAGGATCTACGCGAAGACCGAGAATCTTTTTCTGCACCACTTCGCTTGCCGTTGGCTCCGGCACAATATCGCTCTCCCTCATCACCGGCTGATGCTTAATTTCCGGCAATCGCAGGGCTTTCCGGGCCAGCGATTCAGGGATGACGTGCGCCAGATTGTTTATTACCAGCCACCAGCACAACTCGGGGATCGTCAGTTGATGGTCTTCGTTGAACCCCAGCTGTGAGCGGATAACCGTTATCAGCCAGGATACCAGGTTCTCACGCGCAATGCCTGCCAGCGTCTCTGTGTACTGATCACGCAGCAGGTTATCGCAGGCCCAGCAAAGGCGGATGCTGCCAGGCTCATGCCGAAACAGCGTAAAATTTTCGCTGTGCCACGAGCCGTGGGGATACTGGCATTCAAAATGACGCTCCAGCTCGGCCTCCAGCGAGCTGATACCACCCGCGCGCAGAATGACATCTTTGTTTTCGAAGACTGGCTTCAAAACCGGGTCTTCTGCCAGTGGCTGCGTGGCGGGAGGAATGACGCCGGTTGCATAGTCGCTGTATTTTTCCGGTGCAGGCTCAATCAGTACCCGCCCTCTCCTGAACATCGGCATGAGATCAGCGCCTGGGCGAAGAAGAACAACGCCCATGCGTGGGGCAATCTCAGGGGTTAGTAGTGCTCTCATATCATCTCCACGTCAGGCAGCTGCACGAAAACGTCGGATGGTGATTTCTACTTTCCCTTTCTTCACGATGTTCCCCCACTCCACCAGCATGCGCTTAACCTGACTGTCGTCTTCCCAGACGCCTGTTAGTGTCAGGGCATCGAACAGCGCTTTGTTGTAGTTATCGATATCCCGACGGCGCTGATCCGGCGGATACAATACAATGTGAACCTCAGCCAGATCAGAGGATGGCCGGGGAACGGATCGCAGTTGCTCAATAATCGCCGCTCTCGCTGCCTGCTGGAACTTGCGCCCTGTCTCGCTTACAAGATGCCTGCCTTTCAGCGGTCCCTTGCTCGGGGCGCGCCAGTAACTATTTACGCTTGGTGGAAATGGTAAAGTCAGTTTCATTTAGCCCCCTTAAAGGATCGCTACAACGTCTTTTGCGACTTCCCGCGTACTGCTTTTGCAGGAGATCGAACGGCGCGCTTTGATGAATTCCAGGTTAAAACCATGCTCCCGGTACAGGTCGAGAATCTTCGGTGCAGATGCGTTTGAAATAACAACCCGCGCGCCACGTTTGTGGGCTTCAACACAACGCTCTGCCAGAAGCTCCTGGTCATCCCAGGTAAAGCCACCAGCGGCATACGCGGTAAATCCCGCAGTACCAGGCATCGGCTCGTAAGGAGGGTCGCAATACACCACGTCATCCGCGCCGGCCAGGTCAATGGTCCGGCGGAATCCCGAGGTCATGAATACGCAGTTATGAGCCATATCAGCAAACGCCTTCAGCTCATTGAACGGGAAGTACGGTGCCTTGTATTTTCCCCAGCCTACGTTGAACTGGTGCGCCAGGTTGTAACGCATAAGACCGTTGTAGCAATGGCGATTCAGGTACAGGAACGCTGACGCACGTTCGGTGGTGTCGAGGGTCTGCGCATTGAACTCTTTGCGGATCAGTTCATATCCGTCAGGATTCCCCATGTGTTCGAACATCCACCGTGCATGGTTTTCAACCGCGTCAGGCACCAGTGCCAGCATCTGATACAGGTTGATCAGGTCAGGGTTAACATCAGCCAGCAGGAAGTCAGCATGCTTGTCGCTGTTCAGGAAGACGGAACCACCACCAACGAATGGCTCTATCAGGCGTTTCCCTGCCGGGATGTGCGCGAACAGGTCAGCCAGCTGGGTATACTTTCCACCAGCCCATTTCAGAAATGGCTTGCTCATGAGCGGAACCCCGCTGGCACTGAATAATCCACGTCGGAATAACTGGACTTGAACGCCGTGTCTTGTTTAACCCACTTGCCGCCAGTCCAGGCTGGGCGTCCGGCAGCCTCCCATTTTTTGGCCTTGTCGAAATACTCGACGCAGTTCTCGGGAGCAAACAGCGTTTTGGGCCGCAGGTAATCGCTCATCTTCGGATCCTGAGCCCATTTCGCGTTCAGGTAGTCAACCACCAGCATCAGGTCTTCAGGGCTGTAATCTTCGGCCAGGCGTCCCCGGATATAACCCAGCGTCGTTTTGGTTCGTCCCCCCTTGCCATAGGTCGAGTTGGTTACCCGATTGAAATGATCCAGAACGAGATCTGCCGGATCGGTCTGGTCTGGTTGCAGCGCAACCGGACAAGAGTCTTTACCTGTAATCTCTGTAGTACTCTCTGTTGTATTCTCTGTAAGATCATCGTGCCAATTTGACCTGATGACAGCGGTTCGTTTTGACCCGGTGGAGCGTTTCACATTGACCTCTTCCATCGTGTCATTTTGACCTGATGGAACAGCGCATTTTGACACCTTCGATTTGGTCACTTTGACCTCATCTAAAAGCTCACTCTCGTAGTTGATCGTGTAGTAGTTCGTCATGTCGCGCTGGGACTTGTTCAGCTGCTCAACTTTAAGCACGCCCAGGCTCTTCAGCCGGGTGAAGGTGCGCTTCAGAGTGGATTCAGACCAGAACGGGAATTGCTCCAGCCATTGCTCTGTTGTGTTGTAGATCCAGCGTACGCCGTCACGCTCCAGCCCTGAGTTAGTCTCCTGCAGCCAGTAGTTAACCTGCTGCAGCGCAATGGCTTCATTCAGGCCAATGCTGTATGCAAGGTCAGGATTGATGACTATCGGCCTTGATGGCATTAACAGGCTCATAAGACCCCTCTATTTCCCTGAATTTTCGTCTGAACTGCTCGAGGGGGCTGAAACACTCGTGCTTATACCCTTCGCGCAGGTATATAACGCGCTGTGTCTGGGGCTCCCAGCGTATGACCCTGACCGGGACACCGTAGTGATCTCTGAACCATCGGTTGAGCTCTCGCATACCTTCTCCGCCTGGCCGTTAAAGTCCCCTACCACCCACTGAGCAAACTGGTAGCAGACAGGCTCGAACCCGCCGGGTACTCTTACCCCATACACGAACTGCACCGGTCCTGCTCCACCAGGAACTGGCCGCACTACAAGTTGCGACCTGCGGTATTGTGTTGATAAACTGTTCATGCGTTAGTAATCTCCACTGATAACGACACGCCACGACGCCAGGAGCTGCAACTCGCTGGCGTCACTTCTTTTTGCGTGCAAACAACGTGATAATTGCGGCAATTTCTTCTTCACGAGCGGCCAGGTGGCGGCGGTGATGCACCATGATTTCTTCAGCCTCATGTCTTTCGATAACCCCATCTTCAAGCGCCTGTTCGATAATCTGATCAACCTGCCCTCTGGCGGCTGAGGTACGCATTGCCCGGCTGAACAAGTCCACGCGATCCAGCTCTTCAAGGTGCGGAACATCCACCAGCAGAGCACCACGGCGGCGAGCGAAGTAATCAGCCAGTAACGACGTATTGGAAATGTCCTCCATCGCTTCCAGCTCGCTGACTTCGAAGAAACGACAGCCGTTTTTCTCGTAAAGGTTGTTGTTAAACTGCGTCACCGTCATTCCCAGTGCGCCAGCCATTGCTTCGCGCCCGCCTGGATATGCTTTGCACATCGCTTTGACGGCTTCTTTGAGGTTTGGCTCTACCATATTGATTTTCCTTTTGTAGTTACTTTCAAGCAGCTGAATCTGTAGCCTTTTGGTAAAGGCTGGCGTCGTACTTCAGCTTGCCTTTCGTAATTCGTTCGATGACGAATGCTTGTTTTTGAGGGATGACTTCACCCCATCGGCAAACTGCCGGGTGGGAAATACCAAGAACACTTGCGGTTTTTGATACGCCTCCGAAGTGTTCGATAACTTCTGATTTACGCATGGTTCCTCCTGGTTAACTTACGCCTTAAAGGTAACAAAAGGTACATTAAATAGCAAACAACAGTTACAAGGAATCCATGTAACATTGATTACATGAAAACAGAGATGAAAGACCGAATAAGATCCCGTCGAGTCCAGCTCGACATAACACAGCAGACCCTAGCTAAACGCTTGGGGGTAAGCCGTGTTTCCGTAACAAAGTGGGAGAGCGGCACTACTAAACCTGATGGTGAGAATCTCCATCAGCTGGCGGTGGCGCTGCAGACAACTCCAGAATGGATTCTTTACGGTCGAGGTGAGGAAACGCCGGATGATACAAAAGTTATTCCGTTCCTTAAGCCACCCACGGCAGTTCCTATTATCTCCGCTGTTCAAGCTGGGATGTGGACTGATACTTATGCATGCTCAAGGCTTTCTGATGTGATTTCATGGACGCAAACCACTGCAAACGTTTCTAATGAAGCATTCGGACTGGTAGTTCGCGGGGAGTCTATGACTAACCCTCATGGTCTGCCATCCATCCCAGAAGGATCGATCGTTATTGTTGAACCGCACTATGGTCAATTGGATGACCTTTACGGAAAAATTGTAGTGGCAATACTCGACGGCTCTGCTGAAGCTACCGTTAAAAAGCTGGTATGGGATAGCCCTTTCGCATACTTGATGCCACTTAACCCTGCCTTTAAACCCATCCCGATAGATGGTAATTGCCGGATTGTTGGTAAAGTGGTTCAGATTACCCAAAACATTTAAGTTACTCATTTCTAAAGCCAGATCTCCTTCTGGCTTTTTTTTCAATCCTCAGGTAACAAAAAGTACATAGCTCTCTTGACCATATTGGTAACTAAAGGTACATTTAAATCACATCACGAGTACCGGTAGTTACATACTCTGGTGTGGTAGTGAGCATTACGGCATATGGCACATGTGCCGCAGCGGCCTGAGAGTCCCTTTATCCATGCCTCTCAGAATAACCGGAATGTGCAAGCTAAGTGTTTCAGGCACGACGTGCGCCCCACCAGCGCGGCGAAAAGGTGTGACGCCCGGGAAGAGTCCGGGACACAACGATGAGGGCATTGACGAGCAAGGCACAGAGTCTGGTTCGATTCCAGACGCCAGGATAGTTCTATATCTGGTGATGGGCAGGGAAAAGGTCCGTTCGATTCGGACACCGGCAGTGCTCTCTTCGTTGTGGCGTGTACAAGCGTACTGCAGCGCCGGTCGACGCAAAGACCCGGAAATCGACTGAGCAACAGCAGCTGGTTGCCAATACCAAAACAGAGCGGCGGGAAGTAAGCAGATTAGCGATCTGGTGTTACAACATTCATTCCCGATAAGTCCCCTTCTACTGAGGAGGTTTATCGGGACTGGAAGAGTTACCACTTGGAGACGGTCCTTTTAAATGTCCTGGACAGTGGCGCTTTGGTAGCGATAACAACCACTCCAGTTGATCCTGGGAGTTATCAGGTCAGTGAGCTGCCAGCACTCTCGACGGCAGTGACAGCCGGAAGTAGACGGCAGAGCCCAGACGATATCTGAGTGGCTTTAAAAACAGATGGGAGCCGGTGGAAGCCCGGCACACAACAGGAAAAAGCACTGTGTTAGTCAAGTGAGTTTCCAGTGCTTCAGTGCTCTTTCCGTTGTGTGGAGATTACTAACCTGATGCCATTGCAGTGGCGGATCGAGGAAACGAAATGAACTTCTTCAAAAATGCTCTTATTTACCGGCTCTCTCGCGATATCACCATCGTGGAAGAACATACCATAGCGGATCTGGCGGAAAAGCTGGAACCATTCCGTTTCTCGCCTTGCGGGAGCCAGGATATGGCGAAATCCGGTTGGGTATCTCCCCTTGGTCAGTATTCTGACCAGCTATTTCATTTTGTTAGCGGCCAGCTTCTGCTAGTGATCCGCCGGGAAGAGAAAATTATCCCTCGCCCGACTATCACCGATGAGCTCAACAAGAAAATTGCTAAGCTTGAATCAGAACAGGCTAGACGTCTGAAAAAGACAGAGAAGGATTCTCTACGCGATGAGGTTTTACATAGCCTTCTTCCCAGGGCTTTCTCACGTAACACCACCATCCGAATCTGGGTGAATACCGCCGATAACCTGGTAATAGTCGATGCCTCCAGTGCACGCCGAGCTGAAGATGCCCTGGCACTCCTGCGCAAGACCCTTGGATCACTTCCCGTCGTTCCTTTGACAATGGAAGAGCCTTGCGAGCTAACGATGACTGGATGGGTTCGTTCAGGCAGTGCGCCTAATGGTTTTAATCTGGGTGATGAAGTAGAAATTAAAGCTGTTTTGGAAGCCGGGGGTATTGGCCGCTTCAAGAAACAAGACCTCGTAAGTGACGAAATTCATACCCACATAGAAGCTGGAAAGGTTGTCACTAAATTATACCTCGATTGGCAGGATCGTATTCGCTTTACCCTTTGTGACGACGTATCCATTAAGCGTATTAAATTCGCTGATGAGCTCGTATCTCAAAATGATGATATCGACCGTGAGGATGTAGCACAGCGGTTCGATGCTGATTTCATTCTCATGACAGGTGAAATGAGTGCTCTGATTTCTGATTTGACCAAAGCCCTCGGCGGCGAAGCTAAGCGATAAACTAACCAAGCATCTAACCCATTCTCATGGGTTGGGTTGCTGCACCCTAAATTTACGCGTTGCAGCGCGTCAGATGGAGAACAAAAGATGGCTAAGACAGCAAAACAACTGATTAAACAGGCGTACGAAATAGCTAAAACAATGCCTCCTGCAAATTCAGAACTCATTAAAGAGCTGGCAACAATGCTCGATGTCTCGAATATTACCCTTCGTCAGGCATGTAAAGAACGTGACGCTATGAAGGAAGAAGTTATTTCCTGGGCAAAAGAATGCGATCGAATTGTTGAGCGCCACACAAAAACCCACAGCAATATGCACGTTCTGGAAGCAATGCGCGATCTGAAGAATATCGCAACGACACCCACCAGCAATGCGGAGGCTGTCTGATGGCTAAAGACTCAAAGGTTGTATACGGGGCCAGCGGCAAAACGAACGTTTTAACGTTCGAACCTGAAAGCCTGCATCTGGTCACCGACAAAACTCACCCGCTTTACGATGAACGGGTCCACCTTCCTATCGACGAAGGGATGGTTCTTAACATCAAGGAGCTGGGTGTACTGGAGCCGATTATCGTCTGGAAAGACCCAGAATCAGGGCTTACCTGCGTAGTTGTTGGCCGTCAGCGCGTAAAACATACCCTGGAGGCAAATAAGCTTCTTTTGAAAGAGGGCAAAGAACCCCTGCTTGTTCCTGGGGTCGTTAAGCGCGGATCAGCAAATCAGATGGCTAAATACATGGTCAGCGAAAACGAAATTCGCCGACCTGATACACCGCTTGGCCGGGCTAAAAAAATGTCAGACCAGCTCGACCGCGGGCTCGATGAGGACGACATTGCGGTGTTGTTTGGCTGCAGCGTTCAGACCGTGCGTGCAACGCTCTCTCTCCTCGATGCTACTCAGGCCGTCAGGGAAGCGGTGGAGGCTGGCACAGTCACCGTTACCCAGGCGCGACAGCTTGGTGCGCTCCCACCTGAAGAGCAGCGGGAAAAAGTGGCAGAAATCGAGCTGGCGACAGCTGGTACCAAAGGCCACGAAAAAGCCCGTCGGCAACGTCAGGTCCTCGGTGATGCAAAGCCGCGTCTGAAAACCCGCAAAGAAATCACAAAAGCCCTTGAGGGTGCCAGCGGTGAATACGCCGATGCACTGCGCTGGGTGCTTGGGGAGGCCAGCCATGACTGATATCACCGAACTGGCGCAGCGTATGAAGGCCGCAGCAGGGAAAGCGACGCAGGGCGAATGGTGGGCCGACGAAGTTAAAAACGAAGGATGCTACGGGTCTGGCGATGACTGCGTGGAGGGATTCACCTCATACGCAATTTATGGCTCTGACGGGCAAACTCTCTTTGATTCGCTCAACAGTGACGCTGCCTGCATCTGTGAGGAATACGACGGCGAGGGGCATGTGGCATGGGATGAGACGGCGCAGCGTAATGCCGAATTCATCGCCCTGGCTAACCCTGCCAACGTTCTGGCGCTGGTAGAGGCGCTGGAGAAGGCGCAGAGTGCTAACGAATACCTTCGCGAGCAGTCTGCTGAATGGGAGCGTAAGGCAATCAGTAATTTTGAAGACTGTGCGGAAATGTCGGCACGGATTGAAGAGCTTGAATCACAGCGGAAACTGGCTTTCGCCGCCAGTAACCGCTGGGCGGATAAATTCAGAGAGGCAGAGCATCGCATCGCGGAGCTGGAGTCCCGCACCTTCACCGCCGCCGCTGCTGATGTATTGGCAGAACGTCTGCGGCAGGTTGCGACGGAGGGGTGGACGCCAGCGCACGATGATGAATATGAACATGGCGAATTAGCCGATGCGGCCGGTTGCTATGCGCTTTCTTCTGAACTGTTCGATTGTGCCGGTGAACCGCCCAGACCGTGGCCTTGGCCAGATGAATGGTGGAAGCCAACCAGTCGCCGCCGTGACCTGGTAAAAGCTGGCGCGCTTATTCTGGCGGAGATTGAACGTATCGACCGCGCTGCTGGCATCAAGGTGGAGGCTGTGTAGATGGGCGTAAAAAAAATGATATGCGTCAGCTCCACTACGCCAGCCTGGTTTACTCCGGGCGCCGTATACGACTCAGAACCTCGCGGTACCTATATCTGCATTTGTGGCGACAACCTCGTTTCAGACCTCAACAAAGATGACTGGTACGAAATGAGCCAGCGCGCAGATGGGCTTTGGTTCTTAATCGGTTTTCAGCAGGCAATTTTATTTCGAGGAGCCAACCAATGACCAGCAAATTAACCAGAGATCGCTTGGAACAACTCGCTGATAACAACACTATCTGCAAAGTTTCATGGGATGAGCGGATCGAACTGGCACACATCGCGCTGGCCGCAATGGACAGCGAGCCGGTGGCGCTTCAACCTGAGCTGGCAAAAGTTATCTATCACTTCCGTGACTGGAATGAAGGATTTCCGGTTGAGCGGTTCAAGGCAGACTACGTCATTAGTTGGATGCTGGCAAATTATCCGCCAGCGCAACCAGCAAAGGACCGAGAGCAGGTACGCCGCGAGCACGCAGAGTGGTCACAGGCAACATTCGGCAATGTCGGTCCGGTTGGCCCGCTGAAGCACCTCAGCAAAGAAGCACTGGAAGCCGCTGCCGAGCCTGGCGACCTGTCGGAGTGGGCTGATATGCAATTCCTGATGTGGGACGCCCAGCGCCGGGCTGGTATTACAGACGAGCAAATAACCCAGGCGATGATCGATAAGCTGGCGGTAAACAAACAGCGCTCATGGCCGGAGCCGAAAGACGGAGAGCCGCGCCTGCACATCAAAGAGCAGTCAGCGCTGGTAGTGATGGATGATGAAAAATTAAGAACGTTATTTGATGCCTGGTTTGCTTCTGATTGTTCTTTTGACCAATTCCCTGAGGCCTCTGAGGCCGATAACATCGCCTGGCGGGAATCGTACTGGTATGTATGGCAACGTTGCCGCGCCGCCATGCTCGCAGCCGCCCTGCAGGAGGTGAAGTGAAAGCGAACAAGCTGAAGCGTCGCCGCTGGCGGCGCATGCGGGATGCTTTGGCCGCATATAAGACTGAAGCAAGTGACTGGAAATCGTTGTACCTCGAACGCACTGCAGAAATCGCATCACTACGTAGTCAACGATTGTTGGTCCCTATGCCGGTAATTGTACCAGCGGAAATTTATAACCAGTTTAAAGGGGTGAGGGAGGACCACCAGCTGTGTAAAAGGTGTAATGACGGACTGCGTGGTGGATGTTCGTCTTGTTCATATAATGGCAGATAACCGGTTGCAGCCGGTTTAGTGGAGAACAACTCATGAGCGATCGCTTCCTGACTGATGAAGAACTGACAGAGGCCACGGGTTCGCCCCAAAAGTCACTGCAGAAAGAGGTATTAACGCAGAACGGGATCTTTTTTATTGAACGCCGGGACGGAGCAATCAAAACGACCTGGTTTCATATTAACCATCCCGTACAGCGCATACTTCCACCAGCAGGCCATATGCCTACTCCAGGCATGAACTTTGACGCTGTAGAGAGATAATATGGGCCGCAAAAGAGCGCCTGGTAATGAGTGGATGCCGAAGGGTGTGTTTTTCCGCCCTTCCGGTTACTACTGGAAGCCAGGAGGTACTACCGAGAATCTAGCCCCAGCAAACGCTTCTAAAGCGGAGGTATGGTTAGCTTACGAGAAAGTCGTTGAAGGTCGAAAAAAACTACTCACCTTTCAACAATTGTGGAAAAAATTTTTAAATAGTGCTGACTATGCAGACCTTGCCCCCAGGACACAAAAAGATTACCTGGCACATGAAAAATACTTGTTAGCGGTTTTCGGCGATGCAGAAGCAAAGGCCATTAAACCTGAACACGTCCGGCGCTACATGGATGCACGTGGTAAAAAAAGCCGTGTTCAGGCTAATCACGAGCATAGTTCAATGTCTCGTGTATACCGCTGGGGTTATCAGCGTGGTTATGTACCAGGTAATCCGTGTGTTGGTGTCGATAAGTTTCCTAAACCCCAGCGCGACCGCTACATAACCGATGAAGAGTACATCGCTATCTTCACTCATGCGACGCCTGCAGTTAAAGCCGCGATGGAAATTGCGTATCTTTGCGCTGCAAGGGTATCTGATGTTCTTAAAATGAACTGGAATCAGATTCTTGATAAAGGAATTTTCATACAGCAAGGTAAAACTGGTATTAAACAGATCAAAGCCTGGACTGAGCGTCTTAATGCGGCTGTGGATATTTGCAGGGAATGGGGACAGGATGGCCCTGTTATCAGGACAATGTATGGTGAGCGTTATTCATACAAGGGATTTAATGAAGCATGGAGAAAAGCGAGAAACGCGGCTTCTGAAGAACTTGGTAGGCCACTTGATTGCACCTTCCATGATCTAAAGGCTAAAGGGATCTCAGACTATGAAGGATCTGGCAGGGATAAGCAAAAATTCAGTGGTCATAAGACAGAATCACAGGTACTTGTTTACGACAGGAAAGTTAAAATCAGCCCGACTTTGAACAAGAAAATGAGATGATTCTTTGGCGTCGGAGCATGCTTCGGCGCTAGAATTTTTCTCAGTGGATTTTCTCAATTTTTCTCATCGGGATGCAGGTCACTGAAAGGGAATGCTGTAAGTGTTTGAATAGTGGCGGAGAGAGGGGGATTTGAACCCCCGGTAGAGTTGCCCCTACTCCGGTTTTCGAGACCGGTCCGTTCAGCCGCTCCGGCATCTCTCCGCTGTTGTGGTTGCTATAATGCCAGGATCTTTGGCATTTTAATAGCTCCCGTTTCGGTAATCGTGTTCAAGTGACGACTTTGCGAGCAATATGATGTTTAAATGGCCCTGGAAAGCAGATGATGAGTCCGGCAACGCAGAGATGCCCTGGGAGCAAGCGCTTGCCATTCCGGTTTTAGCCCATCTTTCTCCCACTGAGCAGCGCAAGCTTACTCAGTTGGCTGCCCGTTTCTTACAGCAAAAACGTCTGGTGGCGCTGCAGGGGCTGGAGCTCACCCCGCTGCATCAGGCACGCATTGCCCTGCTCTTTTGTCTGCCAGTGCTTGAGCTGGGAATAGAGTGGCTGGACGGTTTCCATGAAGTGCTGATCTACCCAGCCCCGTTCGTCGTGGATGATGAATGGGAAGATGATATTGGTCTGGTCCATAACCAGCGGGTGGTGCAATCGGGACAAAGCTGGCAGCAGGGGCCTGTAGTGCTGAACTGGCTGGATATTCAGGACTCCTTTGATGCGTCAGGCTTTAACCTCGTGGTGCACGAGGTGGCGCATAAGCTGGATGCGAGGAATGGCGATCGGGCCAGCGGCGTGCCGCTTATCCCATTACGCGAGGTTGCCGGCTGGGAGCACGATCTCCACGCGGCAATGAACAATATTCAGGATGAGATAGACCTGGTGGGGGAAAGCGCCGCCAGCATTGACGCCTATGCCGCCACCGACCCCGCGGAGTGCTTTGCCGTCCTCTCGGAATATTTTTTCAGCGCGCCCGAGTTGTTCGCGCCCCGCTTCCCCGCCCTGTGGCAGCGTTTTTGCCACTTCTACCAGCAGGATCCGCTGCAGCGGATACGTGAGAATGGCCTGCAGGATGAAGACAATCGGCGCATTGTTCACTAAAACAACGCCTTGGGCTAAATTTAGCCAGTTGAATCAGCAAGTTAATTTTAGTGTTGACACAAAAATGCGAGGCCAGTAGTATGCGCCTCGTTCACACGATTCCTCTGTAGTTCAGTCGGTAGAACGGCGGACTGTTAATCCGTATGTCACTGGTTCGAGTCCAGTCAGAGGAGCCAAATTTAAAAAAGCCTGCTTTCGAGCAGGCTTTTTGCTTTTCAATTTCCATGCCTCTTCACGAATCTTTATACGATGTAGATTCAACAAGTTAGCGTGAAAAATTTTCCTGATGCATTTTCATTCCTTCCTCCGCATCAGGCAATATTCTGGGTCATTTCAGTTCGATTTTACGGTGATCTATGTCTTTTGCGACACCAAACTCCGCAGTTTCAAGCCTACCGAAAAACCTTTTAAGTTTACTCAGCGGGACTGAGTTTCGCGCAGGCCGATGCAATGCGCCGCCCGGCTTCAGCTACCGTGGCGTTGTCTGTGGCAATCGATAATCGAAAATAGGGCGACAAGCCGTATGCGCTGCCGCCAACACCGGACACACCGCTTTCCAGCAGATAATCCAGCACGTCAGCTTCGTTTTCGATTTTCGCCCCGTCTGGCCGGTAACGTCCGATTAATCCGGCGCAGCGGCAAAAGACAAAGAAACCGCCCTGCGGCACTCGCAACTCCAGCCCGTCAATATTCGCCAGAATGTCGGTTATCACATCGCGCCGTTGCTGATAAGCCGCAACCTGTGGCGCAATAAAATCCAGCCCGCCGTTAAAGGCTGCCAGCGCAGCCGCCTGACTCACCGAACTGGCACCGGAACTGATTTGCGATTGCACCACGGTCATGGCGGCGATAAGCGCTTGTGGCCCGGCACCGAAACCAATCCGCCAGCCGGTCATCGCATAAGTTTTGGATACGCCGCCCACCAGCAGACTGCGCCCCTGTAAATCAGCGGCCACGTTGAGCAGATTCTGGTGTTCACAGCCATCAAACAGAATGTGCTCATATAAGTCATCGAGCATGACCAGCACCTGCGGATGTCCGCGCAGGACGGCGGCCAGCGCCTGCAATTCCGCGGCGGAATATACCGCGCCACTCGGATTACCTGGATGATTGAGCACCAGCCAGCGGGTGCGCGGCGTAATACTGGCGGCCAGCTGTTCCGGCGTCAGTTTGTAGCCCTGCTCCAGATGACATTCGACCAAAACCGGTGTGCCACCGTTAAAACGCACGCTGTCCGGAAACGTCGGCCAGTACGGAACCGGCACAATCACTTCGTCGCCATCATTGAGCGTAGCGGCAAAGGCATTGAAAATGACCTGCTTGGCACCGTTGGCAATCATAATGTCGGCAACAGCGAATGGCAGCCCGTTTTCCCGCTGTAATTTCTGCTGCACCGCCTCACGCAGCGCTGGAATGCCCGGCGTCGGCGTGTATTTGGTTTCACCACCCGCAATCGCCTCGTATGCCGCCTGTTTAATGTGAGCGGGCGTATCAAAATCCGGCTCGCCGGTGGTGAGATCCAAAATATCCACCCCAGCTTTTTTCAGGTCATTGGTACGCTGCTTCGCCGCTGCATTGGCGGAAAGTGACACGCGCTGAACGCGGTCTGACAAAGAAATCGTCATCGTAATGTTCCAACGCTAAAGTTAAGACTGGCGGTTAAAGTCAGGCTCAGGCAGACCAAGGTTTTCACGCAGCGTGCTGAATTCATATTCTTCACGGAATAACCCGCGACGGCGCAATTCGGGGATCACCAGCTCAACAAACAGCGAAAGCTGTTCCGGCATCACCGCCGGCATGATGTTGAAACCGTCTGCCCCGCCTTCTTCAAGCCAGTGCTGGAAATCATCGGCGATAACGTCCGCCGTACCGACCAGTACGCGGTGCCCACGCGAACCGGCAGCAATCGCGGCCAGTTCACGCAGGGTCAGATTTTCGCGATACGCCAGATCGGTCAGCAGTTTCACTCGGCTCTGATTACCTTCACCGGCAGGCACATCCGGCACCGGTCCATCGAGCGGAAACGCACTCAGATCCATATTAAAACGGGTGGAAAGCTGGCGGATGCCGTTATCAATATCCACCAGCGAATTCAGTTCACGCCAGGTTTCATGGGCTTCTTCCAGCGTGCGGCCCACGATGGGCATTACGCCTGGCAAAATCAGCACGTGATCTGGATTACGTCCAGCCTCTATCACCTGCTGTTTCTGCGCACGGTAAAACGTTTGCGCTTCTTCCAGCGTGGCGGCCGCAGTAAACACGACTTCAGCCGTGGCCGCCGCCAGTTTCTGGCCGTCAGCAGAAGAACCGGCTTCAATAATGACCGGACGCCCCTGCGGCGAACGAGTGATATTCAGCGGACCCTGTACCTGAAAATACTTGCCCTGATGATTCACCGGCTGGATTTTCTCGTTCACGAAATACTGGCCGCTGGCCTTGTCCGGCTGCACCGCCCCCTCCTGCCAGCCTTCCCACAGTTTGAATGTCGCCTCGAGAAACTCATGCGCCACGGCATAACGTTCGGCATGCGTGGGCATATCGTCGCGGCTGAAATTGCGCGCCACGTCAGTGGAAAACGACGTCACTACGTTCCACGCCGCGCGGCCGTGGCTGATGTGATCAAGAGAAGAAAAGCTGCGTGCCAGATTAAACGGATCGCTGAATGTCGTTGAAGCCGTGGCGGCCAGCCCGATATAGCGTGTTTGCACTGCCAGCGCCGACAGCAAGGTCAGCGGCTCAAGCCGCGCCATGGTGGACGGCAACCGGTAGACGCTGGTCGCCAGAGCATCGCCGACGAAGAACATATCGAACTTGCCCTCTTCGGCTTTTTTGGCGATCCCCGTCAGCCAGTCGATGTCGGTCGGCGAACCAAGGTTTTCAGTTAAGCGCCAGCCACTGACGTGATGCCCGAGCGGCTGTACAAACAGGCCAAGACGCAATTGACGTGTGTTTTTTGCAGAAGATGAATCAGAGGTCATGGCGTTATCCCTGTGAATAATAGTGAGTTTCGGTTTTCCGCAGGGCTTTTTCGATATTTTCCGCTGCTATTGAAAACGGTAAACGGGCGGCATTTTCGGCGGAGAATTTTACTTCGCGGGCAATGGCCGCGATGATCGCCTCCCGGTCACCATTCAATGGCGGCAATGACAGTGGCGCGTCATATTCACGTAACAACGACAGCAACTGCACCTCGGGCTGGCCGTCATCGCTTTCCAACAGGGACTGCACCAGCAACCCGAAACCCACTTTCTCGCCGTGCAGCCAGTCATGCAATTCCGGCTGATGGGTGAAACGGTTATGGATCGCGTGCGCCACGCCCGGCGCAGGGGTTTCATCGCGCATGCTGTTAGCCATACCTGCCACCGCGATATTGGCGTCGATAACTTTCATCAGCGCCGGTGTGACTTCATGGCGGGCGTTGTCCTGCACCGCCTGAGCGCCGTATTGTTCAAAGACGTCCACCGCCAGTTTTGCTGCCTGAACTTTCAGGTTCAGCGCCAGACTGTCGTCGCTTTTCTGTTTATACGGGCGGAATTCGTACCATTTCGCCAGCGCATCCACGATGCCCGCTTTGAGATAACGCACATCGTTTTGCGCAATCACTTTCGTGTCGACCAGCAGCATCAGCGGCATACGCGACAACGGCTGGCTGCGCACATGCCCGCCGAGCTCATTATAAATAATGCTGACCGGCGACCAGGCGGCACAGGTCGCGGCAACGGTCGGTATGGTCACCAGCCCGACGTGGGACAGCAGATTCGCCACCGCTTTGGCACAATCAAGCACCCGCCCACCGCCAATGCCCAGTACCAGCGTGGCGTTTTGTTCCCGCACGCTGTTCAGATGGGTTTCGATAGCCGCATCGGTACATTCCGTGGTGAGAAAATTGACCTGCCAGCGAATACCGGCTGCCTCCAGGCTGGTTTCCAGTTGCGGATTCACCGCCCGCCACGCTTTCGGGCTGGTGATGATCGCGACATCGGAGGAATGAACGGCAAGTAGCTCACCGGTGCGTGAAAGCAGGCCGGGCTGATGATGATAGGTCTGCGGTGATTTTATGGCGAACACATCGATGCCCTGTATTTGTCGTCTGGTTAAAGAGAAACTCCCCGTAATTAAACAGGAATTTGATATGGGATATATTCAAGTGTTATTAAAAGCATCCTACGAGAATTGAAAAAATTAACAAAGTGCTAAGTGGGGATCCTTATTAACTTATTCTCAATAGCATAGATTGATTTTTGCTATAGCCTATAAACCCCTTGCATGCTGTGCTGGATCAAAGAAATGATAGTGTCAGACAGGGCTAATTTAACGCAATGAAAACAGACGCATCTGGCATCGTCCCATACCTGATACGCCATTCGATATCGTGTTTTTAATGACGATCTTAAAACAACGTTAATTATCCCTTATATAAGACGAGAGTATTATGTCCTCACATCCGATAGATTTTCTTTTACTTGGCAACAATTTTGGCACACCCGAAATGCGGGAAATCTGGTCAGAGCAAAATCGCCTGACACAGCAAATCAATGTCGAAGTTGCGCTGGCATTGGCCGAAGGTGAGCTGGGTGTGATTCCGCAACAGGCTGCGCTGAGCATTGCGGAGCTGGCCAATGCCAGCCAGCTGAATATTAAGGACATCGCCGCCTCCGGCGCGCAGATGAAACATTCTCTGATGCCGGTGCTCACCGCATTGCAACAGCAATGCGGTGACGCAGGGGAATACATTCATTACGGCGCAACCACGCAGGATATCATCGATACCGCCACCGTTTTACAGCTGGCACAAACTCTGAAAGTGATCGTCCGTGACAGCACCGCCGTGGCGAATGAGCTGAAAGCGCTGGCGCGTGAGCATCAGTACACGCTGATGACAGGCCGCACCCACGGTATGCAGGCGTTGCCCACCACGTTTGGCTTTAAAGTCGCCGTCTGGCTGGATGAGTTTATCCGTCATCTCGACCGTCTTGCCGCCATCACGCCGCGTCTGCTGACCGGTAATATCAGCGGCGCGATCAGTACCTACGCTGCGCTTGGCGAAGTGGGTCCGGAGGTAGAACGCCGCACACTGGCGCACCTGAACCTCAGTACGCCGAATATCGGCTGGCAGGCTGCGCGTGACCGCTTTTCAGAATACGCCTCGGTGGCGGTGCTGATCAGCGGCACTCTGGGCAAAATAGGCAACGAACTTTACAACCTGATGCGCACCGAAATTAATGAAGTCGAGGAACCGTTCAGCAGCGGGAAAATCGGCTCCACTACCATGCCGCACAAACGCAATCCCGCAGCCCTCGAAGGTCTTGCCAGCCTGACACAGCCGCTGTTGCACAACGCATCACTGATTTATCAGTCGATGCACGTGGAGCATGAACGTGATGCGATGAGCTGGCGCGCCGAGTGGATCGCCCTGCCGGAAATCTCGATTTATCTCTCTGCACAGCTGCAAAATGCTCAGTCGATTCTCTCCGGCCTGACGGTCAATAAAGCACGCATGCTTGCGAATTTGCAAATGCAGGACGGCCTGCTGCTGTCCGAAAAAGTGATGTTTGAGGTCGGTAAAAAACTCGGTAAACAAACCGCGCATCATCTGGTTTATGAATGCGCCATGCAGGCGTTTGAAAAACGACACGCTTTTAAAACCGTTCTGCTTGCGCATCCGGTGTTGGCGGCCTGTATTACTGAACGGGATCTTGACCACTGGTTAGATCCGGCTCATTACACCGGCTGCGCCGCGCAAAAAGTCGATGACGTCATCCGCTTTGCCGAGCAGTCCGGTCATCTGACTTCTCCTGAGGGATCTGGGTTATGACACAACATTTCAGGCGGCTGACGCTGGATGATAAACACGATTATCTGACACTGATGCTGGCCGCCTACGCGCCAATCAAAGCGCTCGGGATTCAGTTTGATGCTGCCACCGCCGATCTGGTACGCGTGACACAACACCTCGACGATCATGCGGTGTTTGCGCTCTTTGATGACCAGCGGATGGCGGCTTCGGTTACCCTGCGCTTCCCGTGGGGCGCAATGCCGGGCCCTTTGGGCCTGCCGCATATTGGCTGGTTTGGCACGCATCCAGATTACGCCGGTCAGAGCCTCGGCAAAAAACTGTTGGGCTGGCTGGAAGACAACATTCTGATCCGCGAACTGAAAGCCCCGGCTTACTCACTCGGTACCGCCACCAGCCATCCGTGGCTGCGCGATATGTACCTAAAACTGGGTTTTCAGCCGGTCTTTGAAAGAGACCTCGGCAAAGGACATATCACGCTGTACCTGAAAAAAATTCTCGATGAAAAAAGCCACGCCCGCTGGCTGGAACGTCAGCCACCTACAGGAGTTTAAATGTTAGATATCACGCAGGAACATCAGCCACTGGCGGCGTTTATTCAGGATTTTCGCCACCACCTGCACCGCCATCCGGAGCTGTCCAACGACGAATTTAACACCACCGCCAGTATCCGGGCGGTACTGGAGAAGTATCAAATCCGCGTGATAGATTTGCCGCTCAAAACTGGTCTGGTGGCAGAAATTGGCGGCATCAATCCCGGCGAACTGGTGGTGCTACGTTCTGATATCGATGCCCTGCCGATTGAAGAAAAATCCGCTGTGGATTACACCTCGCAAAATCCCGGAGTGATGCACGCCTGCGGCCACGATTTCCACACCTCGGCGGCGCTTGGCGCGGCGATTTTGCTGAAAGCGCAGGAAGATTCGCTTTCCGGCACGGTGCGCATTCTGTTTCAGGCGGCGGAAGAAACCGGTCACGGTGCGCCGGCGCTGATTAGCACCGGCGCGCTCGATAACGCTGCCGTCATTTTCGGCATTCATAACGATCCCTCTTTGCCGGTTGGCGTTATCGGCAGCAAAGACGGCGCATTAACCGCCGGCGTGGATCGCTTTGCGATCGCTATCTCCGGTACCGGCAGCCACGCGGCGCGTCCACACGAAGGCAACGACCCGATTATTATCGCCGGACAGGTGATTTCCGCGCTGCAAACCCTGATCGCCCGCAACGTGCCGTCCGCACACAACGCAGTGGTTTCTATCACACAGGTTCACAGCGGGAGTACGTGGAACGTGATCCCGGATTCCGCCTGGCTGGAAGGCACCGTCCGCACCTTTAATCAGGACACACGGGAACTGATCGAACGCCGTTTGCGGCAGGTTCTTACGGGTATCGCTGCGGCATTTGATACCGACATCAGCCTCGACTGGCAGCCAGGCCCGCCGTCAGTGGTCAATACGGCTAAATGGGTGGATTTCGCGCTGGCGCACGGTGAAGGCTCCGGCTTTGAAGCCCGTCGCGTTGAAGCCAGCCCGATAGGGGAGGACTTCGCGTTCTATCAGCAAAAATTGCCCGGCGCATTCATCATGATCGGCTCCGGAGGCCCTTACGCGCTGCACCATCCACAATTTCGCGTTGACGATCGCGCCCTGTTTCCGACTGCACATTACCTGTCGCAACTGGCGGTACAAGCGCTGCGCACTCTCAGTGCGGAAATAAACAGCAAGGATAAAAGCGCATGAATCGACAAGCAGGCACCGACTTGCCAGGCATTGATTCTCATCGTTGACCCTTGACGAGCACTCGATTTCAGACGCCCTGCTGGTGCAACTGCATGCGCTCTGCGAGCGTGAACCTTTCGTTAATTTATTATCTTCGGTCGCTCAGGCCTGAAACGGGGAATACACCGATGACATTAACGCCATCGCTGGCGAAACTTATCGTCAGCTCGTCCCCTTCCCCCGCGGCTCATGAAGCAGCACGGGAAGGGTTACTGGATTTTTTGGCGGTTACCCTGCCGGTTTTACGCGGTGACTTCCCCGATGCAGGACTGAACAGTTTGCATCAGGTTTACCGCGCTGACGATCCGCCGACCCGCGCGTTGCTGCTCGGGTATGTCGGGCACGCGCTGGATTTTGACGATTTCCATCCCGATTTTCGCGGTCACCCCAGCGTGGTGATTTTGCCCGCGCTTCTGGCGCTGGTCTCACAAAGACCCGATTTCAATGGCGCACATTTTCTCGATGCGTACGTGACCGGAGTGGAAATGTCCGGACGCCTCGGGCTGGCCGTCGGTTCTCAGCATTACACCCTCGGTTTTCACAATACCGCTACGCTCGGCACGATTGCCGCCGCCGCTGCCTGCGCGCGGCTGGTGCATGCCACGGAACGGCAAACGGCAGTGATTCTGGGTATCGCGGCGACGCAGTCTGCGGGTTTACGTGCGCAGTTCGGCAGTGATGTCAAACCGTTGCACGCGGGCCTGGCGGCGCAGACCGCCGTCATTGCCACACAGCTCACGCTGGCAGGCTTTCACGGCCAGCCGGACAACGTGCTGGACAGCTTTTTATCGACTTATTGCGCCGGTCAGCAGCAGCCGGAAAAACTTATCTCAGGCTGGGGCGCGCCGTGGCGGATTATCTCGCCCGGTCTGGAATTCAAACCCTATCCGACCTGCGGAGGCACGCATAGCGCTGCCGATGCCGCACGAGCTCTCCGCCAGGAGTGGCTGCAAACGGGCAATAGCACGGATGTACTGATCGCAGCCATCGAACGCATTGAAGTGTCTTTTCCGCCGGGCGGTGATATTGCGGCGTCGGTGCGAAAACCCAACACCGGCGTTGAAGCCAGGTTCAGTCTGGAATACGTGATTGCGGCATGTTTGCTGCGCGGAGAACTACGCTTAGAGGATTTCTCATCGGCGCCGGTGGCGACAGATATTGCCGCGCTGGCAGAAAGTGTGGCGCGTTGCCCGGATTTCTCCGCACCGCCGGACGAGCTGAACCCGGCCGCGCGTTTTCATCAGGTGACGGTGTTTTTGCGTGACGGCTGCGTGCTGCAACAGCGCTTCACGCGGCAGCAAAGCCTGGCAATCCCGTTTGATTTACCGGCAAAACTGCGTGCCTGTTTGCCCGACTTCACAGACGCAAAGCGGATGGAGCTGGTGGCACTGAGCAGGCTGGAAAACCGCGACAGTCTGCCGCGGCTGGTTGATATGTTATTTGCGAAACAAATTAACGCAGCGTCATTATAAAACCGTCGACAGGAAATTACGGACACGGACGTTCTCCGTTTCATCGAGTACACTTTTCGTTGGCCCCGACGCCACAATCTTGCCACCCTCCATAAAGATGACGTTATCTGCCACTTCTCGTGCAAAGCCGATTTCGTGGGTGACAATCACCATCGTTATCCCGGAGTGCGCCAGCTTTTTGATCACCTGCAACACTTCGCCCACCAGTTCAGGATCCAGCGCGGAAGTGGGTTCATCGAACAACATCACTTCAGGATCCATCGCCAGCGCACGGGCAATGGCTACACGCTGCTGCTGCCCGCCGGAAAGCTGCTGCGGCCAGTCATCTTCACGACTGGCTAACCCAACCTGCCGGAGCAACGCGCGGGCTTTACTAAGTACCTGCTCACGGTTTTGCATCTTCACCCGCAAAGGCGCATCGGTAATATTTTGCAAAACGGTGCGGTGCGGAAACAGGTTAAATTGCTGAAATACCATGCCGGTACGGCTGCGCTGCGCGGCGATTCTGCGGCTGCTCAGTTCATACAATGCCTGCCCTTTCTGCTGATAACCCACCAGTTCGCCACCGATACGGATCGTGCCGCCATCCAGTTTTTCAAGATGATTAATACAACGCAGCAAGGTGGATTTCCCTGAACCGGAAGGGCCGAGGATCACCGTGACCGAACCGGCCGGAATATCGAGGCTGATTTCATCCAGAATGGTATTACCGGAGAAACGCTTAGTGACTTTGCGAAATTCAATGGCTTCACCCATGGCTGGTTTCTCCTGCGCTGATACTGGGGGTACTGACCGCGCCGGATGCCGACGCTTTCCCGGCTTTGCGTTTTACCTTGCGGTGACTACTGCGGCTGAAATGTCGTTCAACGTAATACTGAATCACTGAAAGCAATGATGTCAGCAGCAGGTACCACAACGTGGCGACCAGCAGTAGCGGGATCACTTCATAGGTGCGCTGATAAATAATCTGCGCGGAGAACAGCACATCCTGTAGTGAAATCACCGAGACAACCGCTGTGGTTTTCAACTGACCGATCACTTCATTCCCGGCCGGCGGCAGAATGGCGCGCATCGCCTGCGGCAAAATGGTGTGGAGGAATATTTGTGCCGGGCGATAACCCAGAGCACGTGCAGCCTCGACTTGCCCGGTGCCGACGCTCTGGATCCCGGCGCGGATAATCTCTGCGGCATAGGCAGACTGATGCATGACTAATGCAATCACGGCAGCACTGAACGGGCTAATCAGTGAGTTCGCAGAAGCGCTCCAGATTTCACCAACCCACGGCAGCGAAATCGAAATAGTCGGGTAAAGCGCGGCAATGTTGTACCAGAGAAATAACTGAACCAGCATCGGCACCCCGCGGAAAAACCAGGTATACCCCCAGCTGACAGCGACCAGCACCGGATTGGATGACAGGCGCATCAGCGCCAGGATCGTGCCGCCTGCAAAGCCAAAAATCACGGAAATTGCGGTCAGTTGCAATGTCATCAGTACGCCCTGAATGATCGACGGACCGGTAAAGTTTTCGGCAATCACCGACCATTCAAAACGCGGATTGCTGAGCATGGAGTTCCCCATAGCCAGCAATATCAGCAATACGATCAGGGCGCTTATCCAGCGCCCGATATATTTTTTACCGATGATCCGCAGTTCTTCCGGCTGCTGATCGTGTGTTTCACTGCTCATCCGAAAATCTCTTCATTACGTTTTGACTCTTTGACTGCGCCAAAACCGATGGACCATTTATCGAGGATTTTCTGGTAAGTCCCGTCCTTGATCAGCGAGTTCAGGGATGCCTGCACCGCCTCTTCCAGCCCCGACTGTTTAGGGAACGCCACGGAGACAGGCGCATCATCAACATGAATAGTGCCGGTCAGCGTCAGCGGTTTGACCTGGCTAACCTGATAGGTCAGACCTTCATACGGGCCGAAGAACATCGGTACGCGACCGCTGACCACGGCCTGTACGCCTGAAGGGCGATCCGGGAATACGGCAATCTTGATCGGCGGCTTACCCGCATCAGTACAAATTTTGCTTGCAGCTTCAAGACGCCCAATCTGCGTAGTGCCCGCGCCGGCGCCCACTTCCTGCCCGCACACAGCCTCAAAAGAGGTAAATGGCGCAATATTGGCGTCTTTACGCGAGATGACCCCCAGGCGCGACGCATCGTAGTAACTGACGAAATCGACCTGCTCGAGACGTTTTTTGGTGGCGTTGATATTGGATAGTGCGACGTCATAGCGACCCGATTTCAACCCCGGAATAATATTGTCGAAACCGCCGGTATCCTGCCAGCGCACTTCCACACCGAGCCTTGCCGCCACGGCATTCATCACATCAATCTCACGCCCGGCGAGCGTTTTATTGTCTTCCTGGAAAAAAGTGGTTGGGGGCGTATTCGGATTGGTGCCTGCAACGATATATCCGCGTTTGGCGATATCCGGCGGAAGCTTACTTTTCAGCGCCTCATCAGCGGTGACATGAAAGGTGGTAGAGGACGGAACAACCTGCCCGGCAGCCCACGCAGAAGAGAGATTCCCGGCAATCAGCAAAGGAAGCAGTAATTTAGATAACGTCATAAAGAAGCCTTTTCCTGGTTAAAATCTGTAAAAACCACAAAAGAGGTGTGGTAAAAGAGGCAAGGCCATCAGAGGGGTTTTATCATTGATAGTGCAACACCCGCCCTGCCTTAGACATGATTCTGCGGGCATATGCCTTTTACTGACAAATGAGAAAAAGAGATAAAGATTTCGAAAAAATGGGAAAGTCAGGGGCGGGCTAAAGAACACTTTTCATTCAAACTCAAGGTCAGCGCCGTGGGCTCGCAGCACTCGCTGGCTCAAAAGAATGTTAAACCACTCCTTTTGATATTCTGCGGTTTTAACCGTGCGCTCACGCCTGCTATGCGTCAGGTAAATCGCCTTGATACCAGATGCAAGTCATTAGCCTGGCGCACGCGTACTGGTCAAACGCACCTCATGGCTTCATCACGACGCGGCCAAGCGGTTTCGCTGTCTCAGCGAATTCGTGGGCCGCGGCAGCGTTAGCCAGGGGGAAGATACGGTCAATGACCACCTTGATACGCCCTGCTGCTACAGCCTGCAACAGGTCGTCCACACTGGCCCGCACGCCAGGCCTTGCAAAAAGGGGGCCCATGAAGACTCCCATGAGTGTCTGGTTAGACTGCATTGGCGACCACAAGTCGACAGTCAGACTCCCCCCGCCCGCATTACCGACGAAGACGAGACGTCCTTCCGGGGCAAGTGCAGAAAGCGAAGCAGGCAGCGTCGTCCCCACCGGATCGATGACGAGGTCAACACCGGTACCCTGGGTGTACTGTCGGACACGGTCTACGATGTTGTGCTCGGCACGATCCACGACATGATCGGCACCCAGTTCAAGCAACCGACTCCTGCGCTGTGTTCCGCTTGCCACGGCGATGACCGTTGCGCCTGCTTGTGAGGCAAGCTGAACGGCCGCGAGCCCCACGCCACCCGCCGCGGCCTGAATAAGGACGGTTTCTCCGTGTCGGAGCATGCCTCGGGTGAAAAGACAATGATGCGCGGTTGCAAAAGAAATCGGTACCACCGCCGCTTCAGGCATCTCCACGCCATCGGGGATAAGCCAGGTGTGTTCCGCGGGTACCGCCCAACGTTCCGCATGTGATCCCTGCAGGTGAAAAGCAGCGACTCTGTCCCCAACCTTACGGCTACGGACATTCGATCCGACGGCAACCACTGTGCCCGCGGCCGCGTAGCCCACGACCCATGAAGGAAGCGGCGGCGGAGTTGAACGGCGGTTGATCAGATCGCCTCCTTCAATGGAGATTGCCTCGACAGCAATCAGGATATCGTCAGGCCCGGTGATCGGATCGGGGATATCGACATATTTCAGGACGCCGGGAGCGCCTGCCACGTCATAAACCGCTGCTTTCATAAATTGTCCTCTGTCCCCTCCGTTAATCCGCACCCGTCTGGCTAACTCTCCCGATCCAGCATAGACCTCCACAGGCAGCGCAGGTTGCCCTATTGAATTTTCGACTGGCGGAAAGACTCATAACGCTTAGGGCAGCTTGGCAATGACCTTTATCTCAAACGTGAATCCGTAAAGCCAGGTCACGCCGATCCCGGTCAACGTAGGGTAAGGCGCCTCCCCCCAATATTCTGGCAGAATACTCCAGATAGCGTCGAGATTTGACTCGGGATCGACGACAAAGAGGGTAACGTCTACCACGTCACCAAACGTGCAGCCCGCCGCCGCGAGCACAGCATTAAGATTATTGAACGCCAGCCTGACCTGAGCTTGCAGATCGTGCTCAGGCGAGCCGTCCTCGCGGCTACCAACCTGCCCCGAAACGAACAAAAAACCATTGGATTTGATGGCCGGTGAATAGCGATTGCGCTCATAGAGCGTCTGCCGACCGAAGGGAAAAACGGCTTCGCGTGCTGTCATGTTTTGTACCTTTATCGTGGGGCGAAATAAGCCCGGTGAATATAAAGACACTTTACAGCGGCGAGATCGGGCGGATAAACAAGCGACTTTGTCCCTCATTGTTTGTAATATCCAAACAATCGGTGAAAAGAGAGGATAAGGAATGGATCGTTTCGATGCGATGCGCGCCTTTGCTCGCGTGGTAGAGGCAGGTAGCTTCACGAAGGCTGCCCAAACGCTTCATATGAGCAAAACCACGGTGACGCAACTCATTCAGCAGCTGGAAGCGCGCCTGCGCGTCAAATTGCTCCATCGCACTACCCGCAAACTCGGTGTGACTCCTGATGGCGCGGTCTACTACGAACGCGTCATCCGTCTGCTGGCGGACATGGAGGATGCTGAAAACAGCCTGTCCAGTGCGGCGATGACGCCCAGGGGACGGCTACGGGTGGATGTACCCAGTCCGCTGGCCCGCCTTATTCTGGTGCCGGCGCTACCGGCTTTCCACGCCCGCTACCCTGATATCCAGTTCGACATGGGTGTGAGCGACCGGGTGGTGGATCTGATCGGCGACAACGTGGATTGCGTTCTGCGCGGTGGTGAAATCACCGACCAGTCCCTAATCGCACGCCATGTCGGCGATTTGCAAATCGGCGTCTACGTCGCCCCCCATTATGTGGAACGCCTTGGCGCCCCTGCGCACCCGCGAGAACTGCAAAACACCGACCATCGCATAGTAGGATTCGTGTCCTCACGCAGCCGTAAGATTGATCCTCTGGTTCTGCGTAGTGAGAGTGAACAGATTGAAATTACCGGCAATTATGTGCTTGCCGTAGATGACGGCAATGCTTACCTCGAAGCTGGATTAGCCGGGTTAGGCGTGATTGCGCTGCCAATCTATATGGCGGCAGCACATCAGGCTGTTGGCGCTTTGATTCCGTTATTTACACAATGGCGTATCAGCCCAATGCCCCTGCACCTGGCGTTTCCGCCGAACCGCCATGTCAACGGCAAACTGCGCGTTTTTATTGACTGGATCGTTGAATTGATGCAACAGCATGTCCCCATTACCAACAATAAGTAACGACATCCCAGCTCCCTGATTCGCTTCTCAACGACGATGGGGGTCATTCCCGTTGTTTTGAACGAAAGTGAATAATAGAAATCGTTTTCCCAATTTAAATATTTATAACGAATCCAAGAACTATAATGCGGGATTGCCGTCCTGTTCGGGACTCGCTGGAAATATTTCCCCTAACACTAGTCTGTTTGCCTAACTACAGTATTCATGGGATTCCCGATGAGGTACACTTTATCTTTAATATCGTCATTCCCGCACCATTCATAGTAATTATAGAAAATTGCATTTAATAAAATAAGGATATTAATTTATGAAAAAAGGTATAAAAATTATCATCACGGTAGTTTTCGTGATTCTGGCATTGCTGAGCGGCATGATGAGCTTCATGATCGTCGGGATGGGGGTCAGCGGTAGTGGCTGTGGTCAGGAGTGTTTTGATAATATGGATTCTGCAAAACTCATTAGTATTATATTCTGGATATTGGCTATCATAAGCGGTATCTTCGCTTTCATGGACAATGGCAGCCAAAAAAAAGATCCTCAGTAACAATATTAAGTCCATAGATATATTTGCAGATTTTATCATCTCCTCCTGAGCATCTCCTGGCACCCTCATTAAAACGCCATCACCGCCACTGCTGATAAGTTAAGGATCGGTTTCCCGATCCTTATCCCCAACAACGTTGAATGCATCGACAGCAAAAGAGCCTTCTTACAATAACCGTTAATCAGGCTAAACGCCCCGCTACAAACTCCCCTGCACCGCTGCAGCGCTGATATTCACCGGCATGCCGGAGCGGCGCTGCAGGGTTTGCTCGGCCTGCGAAGGACTCACTCCCGGCCCCTGAGTAAACTCGCGCAGCGCCGAGGTCATCGGTAGCGGGACCTTTCGGTCGGATTCAAATTCCGCCCGGTTGCGCGACAGCGGCTCGTGCACCTCCAGCCAATGGCTGCCGTCCGGCTCCACGGTGTACTTCACCGGCTGATCGATTAGCTGGACGCGCGTCCCCACCGGTACGTTATCAAACAGGAATTTAATATCGTCATTGCGCAGGCGAATGCATCCCTGGCTGACGCGCAGCCCAATGCCAAAGTTAGCGTTGGTGCCGTGGATGGCGTACAGCCTGCCGATGTAGATCGCATACAGCCCCATCGGATTATCAGGCCCGGGCGGCACCAGCGCCGGCAGGGTTTTGCCCTCTTTCGCATACTCGCGCCGGGTATTGGCGGTCGGAACCCAGGTCGGTCCCTCCTGCTTGCGCTCTACCGCCGTCACCCAGTTACGCGGGGTTTCGCGTCCGGCCTGGCCAATGCCGATTGGCAGCACTTCCACACTATTGCCCAGCGGCGGGTAATAATAGAGACGCATTTCGGCGACGTTGATGACGATCCCTTCGCGCACGGTGTCAGGCAGGATCAACTGCTGCGGAATAATCAGCGTCGAACCGGAGTGCGGCAAATAGACATCGACACCGGGGTTGGCCTCCAGCATATTGCTCAACCCCTGGCCGTACTGGGCAGCAAAACTTTCCAGCGGTTGGGTGTTGTTCTCCGGGACGGCGATGGTAAATGCGCTGCCCACCAGACGACTTCCCTCCGGCGGCAGCGGATAACTGACGGCCAGCGCGCCGTGGCTGGCGAGCAGCATCAGCGCAGAACAAAGTAATTTCACACGCCGCATCGTCATTTTCCCTTCCTCAGTCGCGACTCTCGTGTGTGAATTATAGCGTTATTTCCTCGCCTCGATCCGCTGACCACGATGGCTTAAATCTGATAGTCGATAGCGGCCTCTTCCGGCTCCATCGCCTGACGCTTAATTTCATCCAGCGACAGTCCGGCATTGCACAGTTCGATAAAGCGCCAGACGTAGTTACGCTGGAGCTGGCCCCGCTTCAACCCCAGCCACACGGTATTGGCATCGAACAGATGACGAGTATCGAGACGCGTAAAGGTGTCCGCTTCCCTGGCATCTCCGGACTGCTCGGCAACCAGCCCGACGCCCAGCCCCAGCTCGACATAGGTCTTGATGACATCGGAATCCTGCGCGCTCAGCACGATATCCGGCATCAACCCCTTGCGGTTGAAGGCCTCATCGATTCGCGAACGGCCAGTGATCCCCTGGCGGTAGGTGATTAACGGCCAGCGGGCGATCGCCTCCAGCGTCAGAGGAGACACCTGCGTCAAAGGATGATCCTTCGGCACCAGCAGGCTGTGATGCCAGCGGAACCAGGGGAAAGCCGCCAGCGTCGGGTCGTTGCTCAGGCGCTCGCTGGCGATACCGATATCCGCCCCGCCGTTATGCAGCAGCGCTTCGATTTCCTGAGGGGTGCCCTGCACCAGCTCGACACGAACATCTGAGAACAGCTCGCGGAAGGCTTTAATCACCGGCGGCAGGCTGTAGCGCGCCTGGGTGTGGGTGGTGGCAATGGTTAAGACGCCGGAGGCATCATTGGTAAAGAGATCCGCCAGCCGCCGGACGTTGCTGGCTTCATTGAGGATGCGCTCGGCAATGGATAACAGCGCTTTACCCGGCTCGGTCATGCCTAACAGGCGCTTACCGCGACGGATAAAGATCTCAATCCCCAGCTCCTCTTCCAGTTCCCGGATATGGCGGCTGACGCCTGACTGCGAGGTATAGAGCATATTCGCGACTTCCGTCAGGTTGTAATCCTGACGGGCCGCCTCACGGATAATTTTCAGTTGCTGGAAGTTCACCCTTTCCTCCGGGCCAATGGACTTAACGTATCTGCTATTGTTAAAGTCTGTTGTCCCAGGTAACAAATAATAAAAACCAGCAACTTATTCCTTAAGAGAATATAGCCTAACTAACCAGCTGCAGTTCACGGTTCTCCAGCGACGGGCGGCTCACCAGAGACAGCAGGATCTCTTTCACCGCCTGCGCCTGCGGCGACAGACTGCCGCGTGCCGACATATTCAGCGACAGCGACAGGCTCATCGACGGCGTGCTAATCCGCGCCATCCAGCCGTTTGCCGCGCCGCACAGGGAGCGGGCAGCGGATTCCGGCAGGACCGTCGCCCCCATGCCGCTGGCGATAGCCGCGGTCAGAGTGGTAATGGATTCGATCTCGCCGATAATTTTCGCCGACAGACGACGCAGGGTGAACGCCTCGGTGACCCGCGCCCGTACCGCGCTGTAATCCCGCGGCAGGAACAGGTTCATCTCCGCCACCGCCGTGAGATCCACGCTCTGTCCCGGGCAGTCGCGGGTACCCACCAGGTAGAGATCCTCTTTCAGCAGCGGCTGGCTGACGATACCGGCCACTGGCGAACGCTCATACAGCACCGCCATATCCAGCTGACCCGCCAGCAGCTTGTCATTCAGCGCAGTGCCGCTGCTCTCCTGCAGATAGACCATCACCTCGGGCAACTCATTACGCACCGTCTGCAGCAACGGCATGGTAATGGCAGAAGCTGCCGTGCCCGGCGCCAGGCCAATCGAGACCTGACCACGCAGCGTCTGGCCGACGTTATTGACCGCCAGCTGCGCCTGCTCACACTGGCGCAGGATGGTTCGCGCATGGGTGTAGAGTATTTTACCGGCTTCCGTTGGCGTGACCCCTCGCTTGGTGCGTATCAGCAACTGCTGGTCCATTTCACCTTCCAGGGTCGCGACCTGCTGGCTCAGGGCCGGTTGTGCGATGTGCAAGACTTCAGCGGCCTGGGTCAGACTGCCGATATCGACGATTTTCACAAAATATTTCAGTCGTCTTAAGTTCATTTTGCCTCCTGTAAGGAACGCCAGCGTCAACGCTGGAAGTATGATGTAACTGGTTCTGCAATTTGCTTGCCAGCTTTTCAATTGCGCTGCCGCTGCCCGCCAGAGGCCGTGTTATAAGGGATAGTGATAACAATCCAGCTTTTATTTGCCCGGTAAGCAGATTGTGGTATGCCCCATTAGGGGTATTTTTGCACCGCAACGGTGCGTGATGGTGAAAAAAGCGCCACCCAGCCAGGGGTTGTTGAAATTGTCAGCAGTTGAACGCAATTCTTTGAATCAGGCTTTGACAAGGCCGGATGGCATCGTTAATATGCGCCCCGTTCACACGATTCCTCTGTAGTTCAGTCGGTAGAACGGCGGACTGTTAATCCGTATGTCACTGGTTCGAGTCCAGTCAGAGGAGCCAAATTTAAAAAAGCCTGCTTTCGAGCAGGCTTTTTGCTTTTCGGTTTTCATGCGGCCTAACGCGGTTTACGGCGTCATTGCCGCGCGGCAAATCGGGCAACCTGTTCGGCGAGAAAATCAATTTCCTGCGGCGTGTTATAAAAAGCCAGCGAAGGCCGGACGGTACTCTCATAGCCCAAACGACGCAGGATCGGTTGCGCACAGTGATGCCCGGACCGCACAGCGATGCCAACCTGACTGAGATAGCGCCCCACGGCTTCATTTTCATGCCCCGCCAGCACAAAAGACAAGACGCTGGTTTTGTTCGCCGCGGTGCCGACCAGCGTCAGGCCCGGAATAGCCGACAGCTTCGCTATCCCATACTCCAGTAAGGCATGCTCATACTGCGCAATATTTTCGATCCCCAGTGAGGTCACATAGTCGATGGCCGCCCCCAGCCCGACGGCATCGGCAATATTGCCCGTTCCCGCCTCAAACTTATTCGGCGAAGGCTGATAGCGCGTCAGCTCAAAGGTCACGTCGGCAATCATGTTCCCGCCGCCCTGATACGGGCGCGCCGCTTCCAGTACCTCCTGCTTGCCATAGACGACGCCGATCCCGGTAGGTCCAAAAATTTTATGCCCGGAGAAGACAAAGAAATCGGCATCCAGCGCCGTGACGTTGGTCGGGATATGTGAGATAGACTGCGCGCCGTCGATGGCGATACGCACGCCAAAACGATGGGCGATCTGCACCAGTTCCTGAACCGGCGTCACGGTCCCCAGGGCGTTGGAAACGTGAGTAGCGGACACAAAACGGGTTTTATCGTTGAATAACCGAATATACTCCTCGACAATCAGCTGTCCGTGCTCATCAACCGGCGCAACGCGGATCGTCGCGCCCGTCTCCTGCGCAATAAGTTGCCACGGCACAATGTTGGCGTGATGCTCAAGCTGCGTGAGGATAATTTCATCCCCAGGGCGTAGCAGCGGCTTCACGTAGCTGTGAGCGATAAGATTGAGTCCCTCCGTGGTGCCGCGCACAAAGATAATATTCTCCGGGCCGCGGGCGCCAATAAAACGCGATACTTTCTCTCGCGCGGCTTCATAAGCATCGGTGGAACGAGCGGCAAGCGTATGCGCCGCCCGATGAACGTTCGAGTTTTCGTGCAAATAATAATGGCTGATGCGATCGATAACCTGCTTCGGGCGCTGGGTCGTCGCGGCATTATCCAGCCACACCAGCGGATGCCCCTCCACCTGTTCGGCAAGGATCGGAAAATCTGCACGGATCCGCTCAACCGGGATCTGCCCAACCCGCGCCGCTGGCGCAGGCCGGGAGCCGAAAGCAGGCAATGTTGCAAACCCGCGAGGGGTGATATCCGCCCTGCCCTCCTGGCCCAGTGGCACCACCCGCGGCGCGTAGGCCGTCTCCACTCCGCGCGGACGGGCGGGCGTATCGCTCAGCAACCCTTGCAGATCCCGCGCGTCGGGCAGACCATAATCGCGTGCAGAGGGGGCGTCATCCGCCTCGCCGGGCCATCCGCCCGGCGCAAAGGGAAGCGTGAATAAATTACTCGTAGTCATAATATTCACCCACTTCAACATCTTCCAGCACAGCAATGGCATCATCGGCCAGGATCGCGGCGGAGCAATAAAGTGAGAGTAAATAAGAGGCCACGCCGTTATCATCGATCCCGCGGAAGCGCACCGACAGCCCGCGAGACTGCTCGTTTGGCAGCCCTTCCTGATAAAGCCCCAGCACGCCGCGTTTACTTTCCCCGGAGCGAATCAGCAGAATATTGGTTTTCCCGCCCTGGCTTTTTGGGTTCTTCAGTCCGTCGACAAACAGTTTATCGGAAGGGATCAGCGGAATACCGCGCCACAGAATAAAAGTCCCGCCATGCAGGTTCACCGTGACCGGCGGCACACCGCGTCGCGTGGCTTCACGCTGAAAGGCGGCAATGGCCCGCGGATGGGCGAGGAAGAAGGAAGGCTCTTTCCACACTTTTGACAACAACTCATCCAGATCATCCGGCGTCGGGCGGCCGTTGCGGGTCTGAATGCGCTGCGAGTCATCAATATTTTTCAGCAGTCCATATTCATCGTTATTAATAAGCTGGCTTTCCTGACGTTCACGCAGGCTTTCGATCGCCAGCGCAATTTGCTCTGACGCCTGGTCATAGGGCGAACTGTAGAGATCGGCGATTTTGGTATCGACGTTAATAATGGTCGAGATCGAATCCAGCTGATATTCACGCGGTGTGGTCTGATACTCAATATAGCCCTGCGGTATCTCTACGCGCGAAGGATCCTGGCTGCATAATACGTCCAGCGGCGTCTCCCCCTCCACGACCTTGTTGACGCGATAAATGCCCGACTCCAGCCCTTTATAATCGAGAAAACGACTGACCCAGCGCGGAGTAATTGCCGCAAATTGCGGCGCCGTTTTGGTCACATTCGCTAACTGATACGCGGCTTCACGCCCCAGTGCATTAATGCTTTTTTGTTCTGCCATGATAAGTCCTTAGTGTTTGAAAGAGTGGAGCTGAAGGTTAGTACTGCGGTAAACGGGTATCGACATCCCGCGCCCAGGCGTTTAGGCCATCTTTTAAATTCATCACGCGCCCCTGATAACCTGCGCGCTGGAGTGCCCGAATGGCGAAAATACTGCGCTGCCCTATCTTGCACAGAAACACCGCATCGACCGTCGGATCGAATTCATCGATACGTCTGACTATCTGGCCCAGCGGCATCACTTTGGCCTGCGGAAATTTTGCGATCGCTCTTTCGTGGGGCTCACGAATGTCGATCAGTTGCAGGGGTTTTCCCTCCTCTATCCACGCATGAAGCTCAAGCGCCGTGACGCTTTCAATGGGTGCTTCTGACTCATCAGGTTTCAGCCCGCAAAACTCCTCATAGTCGATGAGCGCATGGATCGACGGATGCTCACCGCAGACCGGGCAGCCGGGGTCCCTCTCCAGCCGCAGTTCACGTTGCTTCATCTGCCACACATCGAAGAGCAGCAGACGGCCGATCAGGCTCTCGCTGCCGCCGACGATAAGCTTGATGGCTTCCGCGGCCTGAATAGTGCCAATAATGCCCGGCAACACACCGACCACGCCGCCTTCCGCGCAGGAGGGCACCAGCCCCGGCGGCGGTGGCTCGGGATAAAGGCAGCGGTAGCAGGGCCCTTGCCCGGCATAAAAAACGCTGGCCTGCCCTTCAAACTGGAAGATGGAGCCGTAGACCAGCGGCTTACCCAGTAACACGCAGGCATCGTTGATCAGATACCGGGTGGGATAATTGTCCGTGCCGTCGACCACCAGGTCGTATTCGCGGATGATCTCGAGCGCGTTTTTACTACTCAGGGTGGTGTTATAGGTTTCCACCTGAATCTCGGGGTTAATTGCTTTAATCTTGTCTTTCGCCGAAGCGACTTTGGGGCGGTTAATATCTTTGGTGCTGTGAATAATCTGCCTTTGCAGGTTGGAGATATCGACAAAATCAAAGTCGACAATCCCCAGCTTACCAACCCCCGCCGCGGCCAGATAAAGCGCCACTGGCGCCCCCAACCCGCCGGTGCCAATAAGTAACACGCGGGCGGCCTTCAGACGCTTTTGCCCCTCAAGCCCGACTTCCGGCAGCAGCAAGTGGCGGCTGTAGCGGGCAATCTCAGCATGCGTCAGCTCCGACAGACGGTCGTCCGGGATAATGCTCGGTCTGCTCATATCGCCTTCCCGACGCCACCGGCAATGGCGGGAACCAGCAACACTTCCGCCCCATCGCTAACCGGCGTCTCCAGCCCACCGGTAGTTTTAATATTGTGCTCACCCACATACAGATTGATAAAGCTGCGCAACGCGCCTGCGTCGTCATACAGATGCGGCTGAATGTCCGGATATCGCGCCGCCAGCGCCGCGACCAGTTGCCCAACGGTGTGACCTTCGAGGGTCACCTTCCCCTGACCGTCGGTGAACGCGCGTAGCGCAGTGGGGATCAGTAATGTCGATGCCATAGTGATAATCTCTCCGTGTTTTGCTCTGGTTTCCGGCAACGTTGTGCCTGTTATTCACGTCATGAAACGATGTGCACTTCCTCCTGCAAAAAGCGCAGGCGGTCCTGCGTGAGCCGCCAGCTGGTCAGCGCCCCCGCCTGCCGCTGCGCGACCGCCACGATGATGTAGGCGTAAAACGGCAGGGCATGTTCACGGTCAAATTCCGATGGAATGGCCGGATGATCGGGGTGCGAATGGTAATAGCCGATGACATCCACACCTTCCGCCAGCGCAGCACGCTCCGCCCGCAAGGCGTCGTCGGCGGTGATAACAAAGCGGTGGTACTGCTCTTCCGATTCCCGCGCGTTGACGATGGGGAAAATCGCCGTCACGCGGCCATCGCGCTGCGCAGATAAATGACCAAAAAGCGCACCACAGCATTCATTGGGATAGGTCTTTTCCCCTTCAGCGCCAATCTGTCTGGCGATTTCACGAGTCAATTCAATCATGGGTTTCATTCCAGAAAGGGTCGGTCAAATAGCGGGAGCCCACATCGCACAGCAGCGTGACCACCACCGAACCAGCCGGCAGCGTGCGGGCCAGCCGTGCGGCGGCGGCAACATTGGCGCCAGATGAAATACCGACAAAAATGCCGTCCCGCCGGGCGAGGCGTCGCGCACTCGCATAGGCCTCCTCGGTGGTGACGGAAATCACATCATCAAACAGGGTTTCGTCGAGAATGCCGGGTTTAATACTGCTGCCCATATGCTTAGTCCCTTCAATGCCATGGAATGGCGAAGCGGGCTGAACGGCGAGGGTTTTCACCCGCGGATCCTCAAACTTCAGCCGCCGGGCGGTGCCGACAAAACTGCCTGACGTGCCCATCCCGGCGACAAAATGGGTGACTTGCTTTCCGCTTTGCTCCCAGATCTCTTTCCCGGTGGTCGCGAAATGCGTTTGCGGATTAACGGGGTTGTTATACTGGTCGGGATAAAAATAGCGCTCCGGGTGTGCGGCGACCTGGGCCTGGACTTCAAGATAAGCGCCATCGGAACCTTCAAGCGGATCAGTCTCCACAATCGTGGCGCCATACTGACGAATTATTTTTTTACGCTCCGGGCTGGTATTCTGCGGGAGATACAGCCGAACGTGATACCCCAGCGCGGCGCCGATCATCGCGTAAGCAATTCCGGTATTACCGCTGGTCGCATCAATAATAGTTTTATCCGGCGTCAATAACCCCCGCGCAATTCCGTCCAGTACCATCGCTTTTGCCGCGCGGTCTTTCACCGAGCCGCTGGGATTCATAAATTCAGCTTTTGCCAGCAGCGTGACACCCGATAATTCTGCAGAAAAAGAGGGCAAGGCTATTAAAGGCGTCTCGCCAATCGTTTCAAGTAAATTCATAATAATGATCACGCTGCTATTTTAATGGTACGGGAACGATAGGTTCATTTATTCTTGTAATGATTAAATGCCGTCGCCGTCGCTGAAATGTCTCTGCTGTATTCGCGCCTGTTGAACATTACTGTCCGGTGGCACATCACGGGTTAGCCAGATATTTCCTCCGATGCTGGAGCGCGCCCCAATGGTAATTCTCCCGAGGATTGTCGCGCCGGCATAAATCACAACGTCATCTTCAATAATAGGGTGGCGAGGATAATTTTTTTGCAATTGTCCGTCCTCACCGACGAGGAAACGTTTGGCCCCCAGGGTGACGGCTTGATAAATACGTACTCGTTTACCGACGATGGCGGTTTCACCAATGACCACGCCGGTTCCGTGATCGATAAAGAATCCGTCATCAATCTGCGCACCGGGATGAATATCGATTCCGGTCTGGCTATGCGCCTTTTCCGTGATGATGCGCGCCAGCAGCGGAAGGTCGAGCTGATGCAGCTCATGGGCCAGCCGATAGTGCATCACCGCATGAATTCCCGGGTAGCAGAGCAGCACATCATCCATGCTGCGCGCGGAGGGGTCACCCTGATAAGCGGCGAGGATATCACCGTCAAGACGCTGACGAATCACCGGTAAACGGTTGGCAAACTGCTGAACGCGTCTGGCCGCCTCCTGCAACAGGACCTCATTTTCCGCCTGCTCATCCGACTGATAATAGAGTTCCAGAAGTGCTTCTTCGGTGAGCCTGTCCAGCGCGGTGCCCAGCAAATGGCCGACGTAATAATCTTCCCCCTCTTTGCGTAAGTCCACGTCGCCTAAGCGCATCGGATAAAGCACTTTTATCAATGTATCCGCGACGGAATTAACGCTTTCCCGGGAAGGTAAACTCCGTTTATTACGATAATTATTCTTCGCGTGCTCATCGCGCCACGCCTGGCGAACGCGACGCAATTCATTGACGACATTATTTAAATGCCAGTTATTTTCTCTTTTCGGCAAGAGATACAATTCACCCGCTTCCGGCATAATAATATCCTTCATAAAAGCACATCGATAAAATTCTTTTTGGCGTTACCTCACTTTTATGCATTACCCACATTAAAAACAAATAACCTTATTGACTTTAAATAGCTGAAAAGAATAAATAGTTAAAAATCAAGGTATTCTTCCCCCCTCACCTCACTCAGTCGCGACATTGCATCCCGCCTGGTCAAGCATTGCAGGCGTCAAACCCCAGTGAGATGGGGAAAAGCAGGTTCCTTGCAATAAGTAGAGCCAGAGGTTTGCTTTCAGAGCAACTCGCCCCATCTGCCACTGTTCGCCAGTCCAGGCCGCCAACATAAAAAAAGCCTGCTTTCCAGCAGGCTTTGTTTTATACCGCGGCAGAACACCTCTTCCGGAAGGCGAACCAGCCCCTTTCAGCGCTTACGCCCCGGCCCACCGGCCATGTTTGTTAGCGCAAGCTTTCTTCCTTGAGGTCTATCTCCCGCAGCACTTCATAAAAGGTCGTATCACTGATGTTATGGGCACGCCGCAGCCGGAACAGCTCCTGGCGCTGGGCGATAATAACCTCTCTTTGCATATACTTCTCCAGCCTGGCGCGCTTCGCCAGCTCCAGCCCGACGTCCTGCCCCTCGTCACTGTCGTTATAGTGCAGCCGCCGCTGGTACGTTTCCAGCAGCATATTGCCTGCATCGACCCGCAAAGCCTGCTCATTCGGATCGTCCACCGGCTCGTCCAGCAGCGCATTCAGACGGTTAATCGCCACTTCGGTCATCACCGCACCGATATTGTCCTTCCCGGTGTCATGGGGTAAATCATCGGCCAGATACTGGGTCATGTACGGCAGGCCGACGGCCGCCACGATGAGCGACATCAGGATCACCGCCATTGAGAGAAAGATCAGCAGTTCCCGCCCCGGAAACGGCGAGCCATCCGCCAGCAATACCGGTAGTGTCAGGATACCGGCAAGGGTGACGGAACCTTTTACCCCCGCCAGCGCCATGACGGCCATAATGCTGAATCGCGGACGAATAGTGATAGCCTTGCCCCGGCGCTTACGGCGGAAAATCGTCAGGGTCATCGACAGCCATACCCAGGCAAAGCGCATCAGGCCAAGCGCCAGGGTGATGGCCACCGCGTACAGCAGCAGATACCAGGGAGACGAGACGCCGGCCTGACTGGCCACCGCAGGAAGCGTTTTCAGCATGCGCGGCAGCTGCTCGCCCAGCATGAGAAAAATCATGCCGTTGAGGGTGGTCTGCAGCATGGTCCACACCGCGCTGCTTTTCATACGCGTCGCCGGCAGTCGGGGACCCGACAGCTGCTCATAGTGCATCGCAATGCCGGCGGCCACCGCAGCAAGAATGCCTGAGACATGGAACGCCTCGGCCAGCAAATAGGCAGCGAAGGGGATAAGCAGGCTTATCAGGATCTGAATTGCCGGCTCCTCGCGGGTGCGCCGCACGAGAAAGTTGTTGCATTTGCCGGTGACCCACACCACCACGAGGCCACTGAGGATCCCCCCAAACGCCATCAGGAAAAACTTCACCACTGCGTCTCCCGGCGAGAAGCTGCCGGTCAGCACCGCGGCGATGGCGAAGTTAAAGGCGACAAGGCCTGAAGCATCGTTTAACAGCGACTCCCCTTCGAGAATATGCGCCATCCTTGAGGGAAGCGGCGAGCTGGCGGTCATTGCCGATACCGCCACCGGATCGGTGGGTGACAGAATAGCCGCGAGGGCGAACCCCGCGGCCACGGTGATAGCCGGGATCAGCCAGTGTATAAACAGACCAATGCCGAGGATCGTCACCATCACCAGGCCTATCGCCAGCGACAGAATCGGCTTCATATCCCTGAAAAAGGCGTCTTTGGGGATCCGCCAGCCATCGAGGAAAAGCAGCGGCGGAATAAACAGCAGCAAAAAGATATGCGGATCGAAATCGACCTGAAATCCGCCGGCGGCCAGCGCAGCGCCTGCGGCGATCTGGATCAGCGGCAGCGGCACCTTAACGGGCAGAAGATGAGACACGAACACGGTCACGACGATGGCCATCATAAAGACCAACACAATAGTAATTAGCGACATTCGCCCCCTCCTCTGACGGCAATACTCATTCTGTACATCACGCTTTTATTCCTTTCCTTGCAGGTGTTGTTTCATCGCCGGTTTATTGCTTCAGACGCCGATAATAGAGGTCAGCAATCTCGGTATGATGGCGATGTTATTTAAACTACGGTGCGCCTCATGCCGAACCAGGGGTGACAATGTGTTTTATCGTACCGCCTTTGTCAATCCGCCATCGTCTGCAAATAATTGACAATCCGCGTCTGCGACAGCGCAATGCAGGTATCTCTGGCGCTCGTCTATCCCACCTGATGGTCATCACGGATCAATATATTTTTATATTAGTTCTTCTTATCGTATTTCGAATACGGATATTACCAGGCAACCTAATAGAATTCGCAGAGTAATATTTCTCTGCCGAAAACAACGGTTATCGGCGTACAGTGCCAGAACATGCTCATGCCAGGCCGCCTTCCTGACCTTGGTTTTCGACATCCCTCTCCTCCGCCACGCTGCGCTTGCCCCATCCCGGGTTTGGGCGTACCCTGACCAACAATTAAACCACACGGTCTAAATGATGAATCCCGATACCTCCGCCGTCCTGAAGCCCCGCCGCGGTCGTCCACCCAAGGTCGATCGCCAGTTTGACGATACGCGCCAGGCGCTGATTCGCTCAGGCCTTGAAGTGCTGACCGAAACGGGCTATCTCGCGGCGGGTATCGAGGCCGTTATCAGGAATATCGATGTGCCCAAGGGATCGTTTTATCACTGCTTTAAAAGCAAGGAGGCCTTTGGCCTGGCCGTGCTTAGCGCCTATGGCGACTTTTTTGCGCATAAATTAGATAAATTCCTGCTGGACGACGCCGTGCCGCCGCTGGAACGGATGGCGGCTTTTGTGCGTCATGCCGGTCAGGGGATGGAGAAATACCAGTTTCGCCGCGGTTGCCTGGTGGGCAACCTCCTGCAGGAAGCCCCGCTGTTACCCGGCACCTTTCCCGGGCGATTAAAAGCGATCCTGACGGCATGGGAGTCGCGCGTGGCCCGCTGCCTGCACGAGGCGCAGGCTGCAGGAGCGATCGCCCGCGACGCCTCACCGGACACGCTGGCCCAGGTGTTCTGGATCGGCTGGGAAGGCGCGGTGATGCGCGCCAGGCTGTGCCAGTCTGCCGCACCGCTTCACCAGTACTGGGAATTTTTTGCGCACAGTATGACAACAAAAACACCTGCACAGGACGGCGTTAGCGCCGATAACCCCCTTCCGACGAGGAATACTCTGTCATGAAAGCATTAGTTCTGGACCAGATCGACAACCGCACCGTCGCCGCCGTCAAAGCGATCGACCTGCCCGCCCTTGCCGAAGGCGACGTTCGGGTCGCTATCGACTGGTCGAGTCTCAACTATAAAGATGCCCTGGCGATCACCGGCAAAGGCAAAATCATCCGTCAGTTCCCGATGGTGCCTGGTATCGATTTTGCGGGACGGGTGAGTGAAAGCCGCGATCCGCGCTTTGTTCCCGGTCAGGACGTGATCCTGACCGGTTGGGGCGTAGGCGAAAACCACTGGGGTGGCCTGGCCACCGAAGCCTGCGTCAAAGGCGACTGGCTGGTTGCCCAGCCGGCGGCGCTCAGCGCGCGCCAGGCGATGATCATCGGCACCGCCGGCTTTACCGCAATGCTGTGCGTTGATGCCCTCGTCAATGCGGGCGTCACTCCGGAAAGCGGGGATATCCTGGTTACCGGCGCCAGCGGCGGGGTCGGCAGCACCGCCGTGGTGTTGCTGAAAGCGCTGGGCTACCGGGTGACGGCGGTATCGGGCCGGGAATCGACGCACGATTACCTGCGTCAGCTGGGCGCCGATGCGATCCTGCCGCGCAGCGACTTCGCGGAGACCCGTCCGCTGGAGAAACAGCTGTGGGCGGGCGCGGTGGATACCGTTGGCGGCACGATGCTGGCCAAAGTGCTGGCGCAGACGCAATACCGCGGCTGCGTCGCCGCCTGCGGTCTGGCCGGGGGCTTCGATCTGCCGACCACCGTGATGCCGTTTATTCTGCGCAACGTGCGCCTGCAGGGGGTGGACTCGGTGATGGTGCCGACCGCTGAACGCAACGCCGTCTGGCAGCGTCTGGCCCAGCTTCTGCCGGAGAGTTACTACCAGCAGGCGGCCACCGAAATCACGCTGGAGCAGGCGCCAGCGTATGCCGCAGATTTTCTCAGCAACACGATTCACGGCCGGACGCTGGTCAATATCGGCCAGTAATCCTCTTCTCCCGGCGCCCGTGGGGCGCCGGACTTCGAGAGGATCAAGGCATATCATTTCCTTCCCCACGGGATTATGATGACGCGAACCGATGCCTTTGCGAGTGGTAAAAAAGTAAATGGATGTCATAAGCATCATTATGGCGGCGGGTAAATCATCCGTTGACGTTGCACTGTATACGCTGTTGCCGATTATGGTGATCATGCTGATCATCATGAAATATCTGGAGGTCCGCGGCATCCTCGATGTGATTGTTCGCTGGGTTGCCCCGCTGCTGAAGCCCTTCGGCTTAACCGGGATGAGCGCCTTCGCCCTGATCCAGATTAACTTTGTCAGCTTCGCCGCCCCGCTTGCGACGCTGTCGATTATGGACAAACGCGGCGTCTCGGACCGGCAAATGACCGCCACGCTGGCCATGGTGTTCGCCATGGGGCAAGGCAACGTCTTTTATCCCCTCACCCCTTTTGGTCTGCACTGGCTGGCCTCGATCGTTATCTCGGTGATCGGCGGGCTGTGCGCGGCCGCCGTCGCCTGGCACGTCACCGGACGGCGCTTATCGGTCGCCGAAAATCCCCGCGCGGAAGCGTTACCTAACGCCGAGCAAAACAGCCAGGGCATACTGGCGGTGATCAACAGCGCCGGCTCCGACGCCATCCGCCTGGCGCTCGGCGCAGTCCCGATGCTGATCCTGTCGTTAACCATCGTCGGACTGCTGCAGGGCGCCGGGGCCATTGACCTGCTACAGCAGGCGCTGAAGCCGGTACTTGGCTGGCTGCATATCCCGCAGAACTTTGTGCTGCCGGCGCTGGTGAAGTGCGTCGCCGGGGGCACCGCCTACTTTGGCGTCATTTCTGAGCTGATCCAGCAGGGCAAAGTGACCGTCAGCCAGGTCAACGCCTCGGCCGGCCTGCTGATCCAGACCTTTGATCTACCCGGTATCGGTATTTTTCTCGGCATCAGCTCACGATTTGTCCGCCTGTTTCGCTTTGTCGTTCCCGCGGCGATCGTCGGCATCCTGCTGCGTACCGTTCTGCACCTGCTCCTGTTTTAACGCCTCTGCTCTGGCCTGCGCTTTCAGGCAGGCCGTCACCGCCGCCTGCTCGCCGCAGGTGATATGCTCATCGACGCGCGCCAGCATCCACGGAAAGAAAGGATTGGAGGTGACGCGCATTAACGTCTCCAGCCCCACGCTCAGCGTTCCGGTTTCCCCTCGCAGTGAAATGGTGCCCAGGCTGATGCCGTAGCGGTTCTTCTCGTCCGGCTCGCGACCGTACAGCGAGTCGCTCAGGGGAAACGGCACCGCCACATGCGACAGAGAGTACATATCCGCCGGCCAGGCGAGATGCAACGGATAACGATGCTCATCCTGCTCCTGCGCCAGCGTGGTACGGGCGATGGTCTGCAGCGTGTGCGCCGTCGCGTTGGTCACCACCGTGGTGGTATAGGCCCGCGGCGCCGGGGGCAGCAGCGTATTGACTGCCGCATAGAGCGCGGGACGGAACAGGACCCGGAGATCCGCCGCCTGGTTAATGTCGAACACCACCAGCTCGCTGCCGTTATCCGGCAGGTAGCGATACAGGGACTCCACCACCGCGCGGGTGCTGACCGTGGAATCCATCACCGACTGAAAGGTCAGGACCGGCGGCAGCGCTTTCAGCTCGCCCTGACGGGACGCGCGGATAATCTGCTGCTGCAGCGCCTGGCTCAATAACCAGGACTGTCTTGCCGCCTTGACCGGAAAGGAGTTGTACTTGAAGGGATTAAACTCAGGCGCCACGTTCAGCCAGGCCGCGCGGGCGAACGCCGGGAAGATGGACGGCAGCCCGGCGAGGCCAGCGAAACGGGCAAACGCGGTCACACCGATCATCGGCGACAGCAGGATAATCTGCTGCGGCTGGCGCAAGTGATTGTCTTCCAGGCTATCAAGAGCATACTTGAGCGCCAGCGCGCCGCCGTTAGAGTAACCGACCAGATGCAGCGGCACGTCCGCCCCGGCCAGGCGCGTCGCTTCGCGCACTGCCAGACGCGTCGCCGCCAGCCAGGTCTCCCAGTCCACCGCCGTTAACGCCCCCGGCGCGGTGCCGTGTCCCGGCAAACGCGGCACCACCGCCACATAACCCCGCTGCTGCCAGAGTTGCGCCAGATAGCGCACGCTGTAGGGCGAATCAGTCAGGCCATGGAGCAGCACCACGCTGCCGCGCGGCTTGCCCTGCGGCAACAGCACAAAAGAACGATTCCAGTCCTGCTTAAACTGCCCCGGCCAGACCCGGCTGTGACGATAAAAGCGGTTGACCGGGGTTTTATCTTCCTCCGGCAAAGCCTCTGTCACCTCGTGCTGGAGATCGGCGAAAATCGTCTTCTCCCGCGCCAGATACTGGGCAAAGGTCGCCTGGTCGATCTCTTCGGCCGACATCTCGTTGGCGCTCCAGGTATGCCAGCGATGCAGGGCCGGGCCACGCTGGGACTCATAGATCCGCCCGGCGAGAAAGACCACCAGCAGCACCAGTACCGCAATGATCCCTTTTTTTAGCAGTGAGCCAATCACGGCGCCCGACGTTCGCCAGTGGCGTAAAACATGCTTCATGACGCTCCCTCTTATATTTTTCGCGTAGCCGAACTCATCTGCCCTATTCCTGACAGGCTATTTTCACTGTCTGCTTCTCAGCATAGTCATCGGTTCCGGCAAATTAAACCCGGCAGATCATTCATGTTCGGTGAAAAAAAGCCTACCGATGAGATCAACGTTCGGTCGCGTATTTTTAAACACTGTATAAACCAAGGGGATAATCTTATTGTCAGACCTTGAGGAAACATGAATTATCGGCAGGGACGCGATCAGGACAGGAAGATATAGATGGAGTGGTGGGTAAAAAAAGTACGAAAAAATTCAATGACCAGCTCCTGCTGCGTCGTGCTGCAGAGCGGTGCGCTGGAGATGATTGCGGAAATTGAAGCTTGTCGCCTCCACCTGCAGGAAGGCGATAAACTCACTCCGCTGGCCAATGCTCGTTATTGTCTGAATAATAACCCGGCGCAGACGTTGAAGATCCTCAAAGCCACTCATTATAGCAGTGAGCGCTGGGCCAAACTCGGCGGATAAAGAGCACGTCCGGCCCTTAGCCAGTTATAGTCTCAGTATCTTCGCATCCAATATATAAATTCCCCTTCGTCCTTTTCACGCTGTGACATACTATCGGGAATGTCAGCAGACCTGAAACAAGGAGCGAATAATGAATCACAAGGCCGCCAGTCTGACCCCGGAACAAGCGCTTGCCGAGCTGGAAGCGCGCTATGAAGCCTCGGTCACGGCGTTACGCAAGGCCATCGGCGACTATATCGACCATAATACGCTCCCTGATACCGAAGCCCGTGCGGAAGGCCTTTTTGTCTACCCGCAGCTGTCGGTCTCCTGGGACGGCGCCGATCATAAAGCCCTCAAAACGCGCGCCTGGGGACGTTTCACCCATGCCGGTTGCTATACCACCACCATTACGAATCCGAAACTGTTCCGCAACTATTTGCTGGAACAGCTGACCCTGCTGTATCAGGACTATGGCGCGCATATCAGCGTCGAGCTGTCGCAGCATGAGATCCCCTATCCTTATGTGATAGATGGCTCCACCCTGACCCTCGACCGCTCGATGAGCGCTGGTCTGACGCGCTATTTTCCCACCACCGAGCTGTCACAGATTGGCGATGAGACCGCGGATGGCCTGTTCCACCCTACCGAGTTCTATCCGCTGTCGCACTTTGACGCCCGCCGCGTCGATTTTTCGCTGGCGCGTCTGCGTCACTACACCGGCACGCCGGCGGAACACTTCCAGCCCTACGTGCTGTTCACCAACTATACCCGCTATGTGGATGAGTTCGTCAGCTGGGGCTGCAGCCAGATCCTCGATCCCGACAGCCCCTATATCGCCCTCTCCTGCGCCGGCGGGATCTGGATCACCGCGGAAACGGAAGCGCCGGAACAGGCCATTTCCGATCTGGCGTGGAAGAAGCACCAGATGCCAGCCTGGCATCTGATCACCCACGACGGCAAAGGGATCACCCTGATTAACATTGGCGTCGGCCCGGCTAACGCCAAAACCATTTGTGACCATCTGGCGGTACTGCGCCCCGATGTCTGGCTGATGATTGGCCACTGCGGCGGCCTGCGTGAAAGCCAGGCTATCGGCGACTATGTGCTGGCCCACGCCTATCTGCGCGACGACCATGTGCTGGATGCGGTACTGCCGCCAGATATTCCGATCCCCAGCATTGCCGAAGTGCAGCGTGCGCTGTACGACGCCACCAAGCAGGTGAGCGGGATGCCCGGCGAGGAGGTGAAGCAGCGGCTGCGTACCGGAACGGTGGTCACCACCGACGACCGTAACTGGGAGCTGCGCTATTCTGCTTCGGCGCTGCGCTTTAATCTCAGCCGCGCGGTGGCTATCGATATGGAGAGCGCGACCATCGCCGCCCAGGGCTATCGCTTCCGCGTGCCTTACGGCACGCTGCTCTGCGTCTCGGACAAACCGCTGCACGGTGAAATTAAGCTTCCCGGCCAGGCCAACCGTTTCTACGAGGGCGCTATCTCCGAGCATCTGCAGATAGGCATCCGGGCGATCGACCTGCTGCGCGCCGAGGGGGATCACATGCACTCGCGTAAGCTACGCACCTTCAACGAACCGCCGTTCCGTTAACCGGTGACGCAGGGATAGAAAGGAAACACGCTGGCGTTCCCCGCAGGGGATCGTCAGTGCCGGGATGAGCGAAACTAACGGCCCGGCGAGAACTTTGGATGTGCGTCCACAGGGAAGCGTGGCGCGCAGAAAAGCAAAAAGCCTGCTCGAAAGCAGGCTTCTTAAATTTGGCTCCTCTGACTGGACTCGAACCAGTGACATACGGATTAACAGTCCGCCGTTCTACCGACTGAACTACAGAGGAATCGTGTGAACGGGGCGCATATTATCGATGACGCCCGGCGCTGTCAAAGCCTGTTTTCAATAAAATGAATCGTTTGCCGAATTATTCTTCACTTTGCGCAAAAAATGGCGTTCATCCCCGCAAACGGCTCAGGTTTCCTCCGACGTGGCCTTCACGCGCGGGTACTTCCACAGCCAGCGACCGCTCACCATGCGGAAGTAAAACAGCACGCCGCGCACCGCCCAGTCGAGCACCATCCCCAACCACACGCCTATCACGCCCATCCCCAGCACGATACCCAGCGTATAGCCCGCCACCACCCGGCAGCCCCACATGCCCAGCATCGACACCCACATGGTATAGCGAACGTCGCGGGCCCCCTTAAACGCGCAGGGTAAGGTCCACGACAGCGACCAGATTGGCATAAACAGGGCGTTGAGCCACAGGAGCTGCTTCACCACCTCTTTCACATCGTCTTCATGGGTATAGAACGAGGCAATGAAGCCGGCGAACGGGGCGCTGCCCCAGGCGATCAGCGTCAGAATGATCGTCGACAGCCAAAATACGTGCCAGGCCTGGAATTCAGCCTGACCAATCTGCCCTTTTCCCAGCCGCTTGCCGGTGATGATCGTCGAGGCGGAGCCGAGGGCGTTGCCCGGCAGGTTAATCAGCGAGGCCACTGAAAAAGCGATAAAGTTGCCGGCGATAACGTTGGTACCCATCCCGGCGACAAACATTTGGGTCAGCAACTTGCCGCCATTGAACAGGACCGATTCGATACTGGCCGGGATGCCGATCCCCATCACCTCCCAGATAATGGCGAAGTTAAAGGGTTTGAAGTAGCCCTTCAGCGACAGCCTCAGCGCCGGATTGAGACCCACCATCAGCACCCAGATCGTGGCTATCGCGCCAATATAGCGGGCAATGGTCAGCCCAAGACCGGCGCCGACAAACCCCAGCCCCGGCCAGGAGAAGATGCCGTAGATGAGCACGCTGCTGATTAAGATGTTGAGGATATTCATCCCGCCATTGATCAGCAGCGGGATTTTGGTGGTTCCGGCGCCGCGCAGTGCACCGCTACCGATCAGCGCAATCGCCGCCGCCGGATAGCTCAGCGCCGTCAGCTCCAGATAGGTCAGGGCCAGGGCCTTGACCTGCGCAGTGGCGTCACCGGCGACAAAATCAATAATCTCCTGCCCAAAGGCATGGATCACTCCCGCCAGCAAAATGGAAAACAGCGTCATAATGGCCAGCGACTGACGCGCGGCCGCTCTCGCCCGCCGCCGATCGCGCTTGCCAAGGCTAAAAGCGACCACCACCGTGGTGCCAAGATCGATGGCGGCAAAGAACGACATGATCACCATGTTAAAGCTATCGGCCAGCCCCACCCCGGCCATGGCCTCTTTTCCCAGCCAGCTGACAAGGAAGGTGCTCAATACCCCCATCAACAGCACACAGGCATTTTCCAGCAGAATGGGGACAGCGAGAGGGCTGATTTCGCGCCAGTACAGCACACGATAACGCTGACGTTTTTTAAACCAGGATGTCCGTTCGACGGCCTGGCGTACGGCGGAGGTGACGTTCAAGAGAGACCTTAGTGAGAGATGTTGAAACAACATTTCAAATGATGATTGAGAAATGGATATCCTGCAAAGTATTTTTCCTGAATAATTGTCGGAAATGACAACAAATTGTTGATGGAAGCGGCAGTTGCGCCTGAACAGGCGAATTGATGTTTGACAAAAGATTTTTCGCCGCTAAGATACGACTCCACACGATTCCTCTGTAGTTCAGTCGGTAGAACGGCGGACTGTTAATCCGTATGTCACTGGTTCGAGTCCAGTCAGAGGAGCCACATTTAAAAAGCCTGCTTTCGAGCAGGCTTTTTGCTTTTTTGCGTCGCTGACGTTAACTGAGAATCGCATCCAGCCTGGCAAGCACTTCATTGACAACGGCGTCAGGTATGCGTTCCAGACGCTTGCCGTTCCGGGCCGCCATATCGATAGTTCTGGGCTGGTCGCAGCGAATAACGCCTGTTGTTTTGGTCCCCGCCTCTTCCAGTGAAACCGTGAAGCCTGCTGTACGTGCAAAGTTTCCGCCGCTGGTGACGGGAACCACGACCGGTAGCCGGGTCAGCTTGTTAAACGATGCCTTCGATACAATGAGGACCGGACGTTTTCCACTTTGCTCGTGGCCAGCAATCGGATCCAGTGAAACAAGCCAGATTTCCCCTCTGTCCATTTACAGAATCTCCTTGCCCACCGCAGGCGCATCAATCCATTCCCGATCCTCTTCGCTCATTTCGGCGTGCGGATCGCACTGCGCCAACAGTTCCTCAAGCGAATAATGGGGCCGTTTCTGCGGTTCAATAATCAGGCAGCCATTATCTATAGTCATACCCACTTCGCTGTCTGTCGACAGCTCCAGCGCTTTCAGCACGGCGGGAGGAACCGCCAGCATGATGGATCCGCCAACCTTTTTCAGGCGAGTTTTGTACATAGAGGACCTCCGAATATTATATTTTAATATAACATCTAGGGTGGATTGTGCACAATTACTCATCAGACTCATGTGATTTCCTTAGCGTAATAAACCGTCATCCATCGAAGGACAGATCCCAGTTTTCAGCGGTGTGATGACCTGTAAAACGGCGACCATCCTGATACATCGGGCACTTCTTGCAGGTCAGGAAGCATTGTGTGCAGGCGAGAACTGAGTTCGTTGTAAGAAGGCGATAATAGAAAACTGATTCTGGGGTTCAAAGGATTATGGCGAATCAGATAAACAAAATGCGGCGCAGCTTCCATATCCGGGTTGCGCTGGAGGAACATCAGCGATAGCGCGAAGGCCAGATTTGCTCAGGCGCGATGCCCTTCCCTGCCGCCTCCCTACGCCCCGTGTATCCTCCGTGAACGCCCCCCAGCTCAGCCTGAAAAAGCCCCCGCCAGTAGGATGAATTCACTGCCGCTTGCGGGTGAGATAGCGTGGATTATCCACGCTATCTAACGTTATACCCGGAGGCACCATGAACCTCAGACAACAGCGACAGCAGGCGTTCGATCGCAGCGGAGAACCCCTTATCGTCGGCGACGTCAGCCACTGCCCGCTGCCACCCGAAACCCTCGCCGCACTGGGCCCCGATTCCCCTTATGTGGTGCAGGTATACGGCTCAGGCCTGACCGGCGAGGTTTACCGGTTGCGCATCGCCGGCAAGGAGTACAATTTAAAAAAACGACGCGCCATCGCCGGCGTCGCCAACCTCAACGGCCAGCTGTCGTTTTTAAATGAAGTGCAGCGCCGGCAGGCGTTGCAGCGGCTGAAGGATAACCCGGTCACCGCCCCGCGCTTCACCCACATCGTTCCGACGCTGTATGCCGATTATCGCCTCGGCATCCTGCTCTCACCGTGGATCGATGGCGAGCTGATTCACCAGCTGACCCCGCCGCTGATCGCCCAGCTATTTACGACCCTGGAAGCCTGTGAGGAACAGGGGCTGATGGAGTGGGATCTCTGTCGTGGAAATCTGCTGGTGGACCATCAGGAGCAGCTGTGGCTGTTCGATTTTGGCTACATGTATCCCTTCGATCCGCTCAGGGAATTCAACAGCAACGGTCTGGCCGATCCGCTGTTCCACTTTGTCGAGCGCTTTGAGACCCGCTTCTTTTTTAGCTGGCTGATGACCCAGGTTCCCGGCGCGGAGCAGCAGCTGGCGCACTATCGCGATCTGAAGCGGCTGGCGCTCGAAAGCTACCGGCGCAAGCTCGCCTGGCTCCGCGCCCGACAGGCCGCCCCGCAGGTGCAGGCCCATTTTCAGCAGATAACGGCGCGCTGGGCGTCGGCACTGGCGGACCCAGCCGCGCTGCGCCGGTTATTTGCCGTGGAGGCTTTCCGCTCCCACGTGCTGGATATCGAAGACGATCTGCATGGCCAGTCGTGTACCTTACTCACCCTGCAACGCATCGACTGGGTGCTAAACCAGCTGGAACAGCATTATCGCTTTATCGCCGACGAAGGCGGTCTGTTTTACGATAACGAAGGCAAATCACAGCAGGCGCTGCTCAGCAGCTATGCGCAGAAGCGGCAGCTGGCGCAGCGGTACCTGCAGAACGCCTCCACGCCAGGTTAGCGACGCTCGCGACCCTGCTTCTGCTTCGCCTGGTACATCAGCCGGTCAGCGGTGGCCACCAGCGCGTTGAGACTGGAATGGCTGGCGGGATCGTACTCGACGCAGCCCCAGGAGAATGCCAGCTGCCAGGGGTGAGCCGCCTGCTGGTTGAAACGGGCCACGTTGTGACTGAGCGTCTCCATCGCTGTCGCGGCATCGTGGCGGCTGGTATTGGCGAACAGAATGATAAATTCGTCCCCACCCTGCCTGGCGAGGATATCGGACTCACGGAAGGCCGCTTTCATCAAATCGGCGATGGCGATCAGCGCGCGGTCGCCCTCTTCATGCCCCCAGGTATCATTGATGTGCTTGAAGCGGTCGAGGTCGACAAAGGCGAGGCTTACCGGCTCATGGCGGCGCTGGGCCGTCAGCAGGGCATACTCCGCCAGGGTAAGGAATCCCCGGCGATTAAACAGTCCCGTCAGCTCATCAGAGGTTGCTGCATCCAGCACCTTGAACTCATCCTCCACGATCGCCGCCAGATCGCTTAAGATCTGCATTTCATGGGCGGAAAATGAACGCGGCTGGTGGTCCATCAGACAAAAAGACCCGACGGTCGCGCCATCCGGCAGTTGCACCGGATACCCGGCGTAAAAACGGATAAACGGCGCCGCAATGACCAGCGGGTTATCGTGAAAGCGCTCGTCCTGCTGCATGTCGTTGACGATAAGCGGGTCGGTTTGCAGGATGGTATGGGCGCAAAATGAAATATCTCTCGGCACCGTGTCCACATCGAGGCCGGCACAGGACTTGATATGCAGGAGATCTTCCCCCACCAGACTGATGGACGCCACCGGCAGGTTATACAGCGAACGGGCAAGCCTGGTCAGGCGATCGAAGCGTTCTTCTTTTCCGCTATTCAACAGCCCGGAAGAGCGTAGCGATTGCAGGCGACGCTGCTCGTCGGGATGAAGTCCGGCTAATTTCATTGTCTCTCTCTTGTCTCTTGCGCAGAATTCTGCCGGGTTTCCACAGAGAAACCCGGCGTTTTATCCTGCCAGGGGGAAAATAGTCGTCAGGTATCCCATGAGTTAAGCAGATTTCCCCTGCTCGTCAACCAGCGCGCCCCGGCGACTGGCGACCAGGGCGCTGGCGGAATGCCATTAACGGCACTCTGCCCGGCAAAGGGGGAAGATCAGGCGCGGATAAACGCCAGCAGATCGGCGTTGATGGTATCGGTGTGGGAGGTGTGCATCCCGTGCGGGAAGCCAGGATAAATGATTAGCTGGCTGTTCGGCAGCAGTTTGTCCTGCAGAATGGCCGCATTTTTATAGGGAACCACCTGGTCGTCATCCCCCTGCATCACCAGCACCGGCAAGGTGATCGACTTAAGGTCTTCCGTCTGGTCAGTCTCTGAAAACGCCTTGATACCTTCATAATGGGCCTTGGCGCTGCCGATCATTCCCTGTCGCCACCAGTTCTGGATCGTCCCCTGCGACACTTCTGCCCCGTCACGATTGAAGCCATAGAACGGGCCAGAGGCGACGTCGAGATAGAACTGGGCGCGGTTCGCCGCCAGCGCTTTGCGGAAACCATCAAACACCTCGATCGGCGTACCGCCCGGATTCTGCTCGGTTTTCACCATCAGCGGCGGGACGGCGCTAATTAACACCGCTTTCGCCACCCGCCCCTGCGGCTGGCCGTAGCGGGCGACGTAGCGGACAACCTGGCCGCCGCCAGTGGAGTGCCCGACGTGGACCGCATTGTGCAGATCCAGATGTTCCACCACCGCCGAAACGTCCGCCGCGTAATGGTCCATATCGTGCCCCTCGCTAACCTGATCGGAGCGGCCATGACCCCGACGGTCGATAGCGATGACCCGAAAACCTTCGGCAAGGAAAAACAACATCTGGTTATCCCAGTCGTCGGCGCTCAGGGGCCAGCCGTGATGAAAGACAATCGGCTGAGCTTCCTTTGGACCCCAGTCTTTGAAGTAAATGTTGACGCCGTCTTGGGTGGTGACAAATGCCATGTTACAGACTCCTCTTTCAGGATAACCAGCCTGCAGGCCCGTGCCTGGGCTGAACGCCGACGGCGGCCGGCAGGAGTGCCGACCGCACAGGAATGTGATGCCTGTAACAGTGTAGAAGAAATTTGTCACCACGCCGGGTGACTTACCCCGCTCGCTTCATTTGCCGCCGGACTCCGTTACGCCGCGCTCTCCTGCTGCCTGATACGCACGATCAGCGCGCCGAGCAGCGACAGGTCCAGCAGCACGGCGAAGGCGAAGCACACGCCGCTGCGCCCGGCCCCGGCGGTGTGTTGGGCCAACAGCGTCGCCGCGATGACAACGACCACGCTCAGCAGCGTTGCGCCATCGATTCTGGGCCCACACTGCGCCGACCGTCCCGCCGCAATCCGCCAGGCGACAGCCGCCCCCGCCCCGCCGCATGCCACGCCCGGCAGCATGGCGGGCCAGTCCTGCCCGCCATACCAGGCCACCAGCGCCAGCAGCCAGCCGGCCGCCGACAGCAGAAAGGCCCAGCGCGTCGCCGCCAGGGGCGAGCGATAAAGCCAGGAATGCCCACATGTGGATCCCCACCCGGCGCCGAAGGCGGCGATTAGCGCCGTCAGCAGACTCAGCATGCCGGTCACGCCGATAACGGGAACCATGTTTAACAGCAAGGCTCCGGCGGCAAAAGCCACGCTCAGGGCGATGGCGCGGCCACGCGGCTCGATAATCCCCGCCGCGTCCGCGGCGGTGTAGCGGCTTACAACGTGCATAATTGACTCCTGACAGGCGAAGCAGCATGAATTTAATTCATGCCACTGTCTTTACATGCCCGTAGCCTAGCGCCACTATATTGCCTTACACAAACGCATAGTTTTCAGCCATAGATGAGAAAAACTCAGCCATGAAAACACCCCGTCTACCGCCGCTGGGGGCGCTGCGCGCCTTTCATGCCGTCGCCCGCCACCGCAGTTTTAAACAGGCCGCCGGGGCGCTCGGCGTCAGCGCGACGGCAGTCAGCCATCAGATTAAACTGCTGGAGTCGGTGCTGGAGTGCCGGGTTTGCGAACGCAGCGCACAGGGGGTCAGTCTGACTGCCGATGGCGAGATCCTCTACGCCGCCACGCAGCGCGCTTTTAGCGCCCTGGAACAGGCCGTCGTCCAGATCGCTCATGCTCGCCAGCCACCATCCTTAACCGTCACCACCACCTCCAATTTTCTCACCCACTGGCTGGTGCCACGGCTGGCGGACTTTACCGCTCGCTTTCCGGCTATCGACCTGCGTCTGCACACCAGCGTCGAACGGGTGGATCTGCAACTGGGTACCGTGGACGCCGCGATTCGCTATCGTGAAACGCCGGAACCAGACCTGTGCTGTACGCTGCTGTATGAGGATCGTTTTATCGTGGTCGCCAGCCCGTCCCTGGGCCTCGCCCGGCCTGAAGATCTGCAGCGGGTGACGCTGTTTCACGTCGCCAACCGCCGCGTGCCGGCCGACTCGCCAAACTGGGAGAACTGGCGCCGCCGCTATGGGCCGTCGACGCTGAATATTGATGCGGGGTTAACCTTTAGCGATGAGACCCATGCCCTGCAGGCGGCGGTGGCCGGCCAGGGGGTGGTGATCGCCAGCGAACTGCTGGCGCGGGATCTGCTGCAGCGCGGGGTGTTGTCCGCGCCGTTTAGCTGTGCATTACCGGGCGCCTGCTACTACCTGGTCACCACCGAGGCTGCGGCGCAGCGCGCGGATATTATCGCTCTGCGGGAGTGGCTGGTCGGCCAGATGGTATTAGGTGACGGTCGCCATCCGGCGGAAGAGTAGCGGGCTTACCAGCCGCAAACGTTGGTCTCTTCATCGGACTCGTAGCCGCGAACGATATTGATCAGATCCTTCACCGTATCAGCGGCGGTGAGCGGGTCGCGCAGCGCCGCCAGCGAGGAAAAGGTTTTATCAACCGAGACGCCGTTATTATTATTGGTGACGGTTAACACCCACTCCTCTTCTTCATTGCCAGCTGGCAGGTCATCCAGCAGACTATTTACCGCCTCCACCGCGTGCTGCGGAATATAAAGCGCCATCGGTTTGAGATATATTTTTTCGCGTTTTTCCTGACGCTGGCCATTCTCAACTGCCAAGGCATAGCCTTTATTTTCGCTGTTCATCTCTTGTTATCCCTCGATGAGAATTTTCGGATCGACGTAAAAGTCGACATTAAAAACCGTGTCCTCGCTGAGCGCCTCAATACAGTGCCATTTCTCCGGCGGAAAAACGCCAAACTGCCCGGCTTCAATGGTCAGCGTTTCAACAGGCTCGGGGCTGGTTTCATCGGCATAGCCGAGATAGCGGATCGCCCCCTGCATCACCGAGAGACGAGGATAGACGCCCTGCCGGGTGCCGGCATCCAGATGGCGACGCCAGATAGAGGCCGGGGCGGTCTCCCTGGTCCACAGCGGCGTGCTGCGGGTGTGAACGTAATGGGTGGGAATAATGATTCGCTGCATGATGGTGCCTCACTTTACCGTCTCAAATGCGACGTTCAGAAATAGCCTATATGATGCATATCATATACCCCTTTTAAACGCTAAGGATATTATTTTGTTGCTGCTTTTACCGTCTACTCCTTTTTATACCTCTCAGGGATTAGTGACGCGGTAAAATAAAAAAGGCGATTTCAGGATCCTGAAATCGCCCGGGAGAATAAAAGTAAACGCGTTAAAAATTTGTTAGCGCAGCGGACTCGGCTTGCCGATTAAATACCCCTGGACCAGGTCGCACCCCAGCGCCTGCAGCGAGGTCAACTGCTCTTCGGTTTCCACGCCTTCCGCCACAATACGCATATGCAGACTCTTTCCCATACTGATAATCAGGCGAACGATATCCAAATCGTCTTTTTGCTCCGGAATATTGATAACAAACGAGCGGTCAATTTTGATTTTATCGAACGGGAAGTAGCTTAAACGGGACAGGGAAGAATAGCCGGTACCAAAGTCATCAATGGAAATCTGAATGCCCTGCTCGCGCAGCTGGCTGAGAATTTCCAGCGAACGGGTATTCTCATTGAACACATCCGACTCGGTGATCTCCAGATCCAGACGTCGCGGATCGAGGCCGGTCTGCTGCAGCACGCCGATAATGGTATCGGTCAACGACGTGTTCATCAGTTGAATCGGCGAAACGTTGACCGAGACTTTTAGCGGCGTCGCCCAACTGGCCGCTTCGGCGCAGGCGGTTTTCAGCACCCACTCGCCGAGGGTATTGATCAGGCCGATTTTCTCCGCGACGGGAATAAACACCGTCGGCGGCACAGCGCCGCGCACGGGATGGAACCAGCGAACCAGCGCTTCATAGCCGTAGATTTCACGCGTGACGGTATCGGCGATCGGCTGGTAGTAGACTTTAAATTCGTCATGGGCCAGCGCCTGCAGCAGGTCATCTTCGAACGATTTATTCTCCTGCAGGCGCTGCAGCATGCCCGGCCGGAAAATTTGCACATGACCGCTGCCCTCTTTTTTCGCCTCGTACAGCGCAAGGTCAGCACACTTGTACAGATAATCGGTCCGGCTTTCGCCGTCAGAGATAACGATCCCGATGCAGGCGTCGATATTAATCTGCGCATCGTAGATCTGATAGGGCTGGCTGATCTTCTCCCGGATAACATTGGCGCGCTCGAGGGCCATCTCTTCAGTCAGATCGTAAGAGAGCATCGCGAACTCATCGCCGCCGAGGCGATACAGCGTCTCGGAGGTTTTGCGGAAAAAAGAGAGACGACTGGCCAGATCCTGCAGCAGCTTATCGCCAGCATCATGGCCGAGGGTATCGTTCACATCCTTAAAGCTGTCGAGGTCGAACAGCATCACCACCGCGCACCCCTGATAGGGGCGCACCTGGTTGACAATCTCCTGCAACCGCTGCCAGAAAGAGAGACGATTCGGCATACCGGTCAGCGAATCATGGTAGGCATCGTACTGCAGTCGGCGGTTCTGTACCTGCAACTTCTCTTTCGAGGCCTGCAGATCGTTGGCCAGCGTCTTCATGCGCACATGGGCGCGACGCAGGTTATTATTCTGCCGGAGCATCAACAGGCCGAGGGTAATACACATGGCGATCAGCAGAATGGAGATCACCGAGTAGATATAATAAAGATGCTGGATTTTATCATGCGTGATATTAACGATATTAATATCTTGCGTCAGGGTGGCGGCGGCCATTGAGGTCAGGGGGCCATCCAGTTCACTCAACACCGGCAGGATCTGTTTGACCTGCTCCGGCGTCATGGTATCAACTTGTTTATCAAGCAGATGAAGATTACGAATCAGCGTCGCGACCACCGTCTTCCGCTGTTCGCTTTTATTAATAAATTTACCCAGATCGCCCTGCTGCAGGAGTTCGATCTGGCTCATCATGATCTCCAGGCGCAGGCGCACCTCATCGTGGTCCGCCCCTTCGGCCCCGATCGCCATTCCCGCCAGACGAGACTCCAGTCGCATATATTCCGACACCATCTGCGACATTGACCACGAGTCTGTATAGCGGGTAAATTTTTGCAACTCACTTTGTCGCTCATGCACCAGATAGGTAATATATCCGGTAACAATAAATAACGACAAAATAATAGCCGTGAGTATTCGATTCAAGATCCAACCCTTACTCTATAATAATCTTAGAAACTTGCCAGGCCGATCGGGAATAATAGATCTGGTTTTGTAATTCAGTGCTGCTGTCGTAAGGGTAGACGATAAATAATGGACCTTTATCACGAACGCGCATATATTCGCCGTTCATTTTTAAGGCCATAATGACCGGGAATTTATAAAAATCATCAATCGGGATAATGGTGGTGTAGTCGTTAAGCGCCAGCACGCGCGCGGATTTGCCCTTAGCGCCGACTAAATCCATGAGTTTATTAAGGGGAATGCCATCGAAACGAACCTTACCGGTGTACCAGGGGGTGGTGGTTTCCACCGTTTTCATCCCCAGTTTTTCCAGCGCCGCGAGGTCAAAAACGGCTTTGTCACCGACGTTCGTATTCCCGATTTTTCCGGAAATGGTCAGTACAGGTTTTCCTGTCGGCGCAGGCAGTTTTTCAGCGTAAGCGGAAGGCAACATGACAGAACAAAATAACACTGCAAGAAGTAGACGCATTTAACTCACCATTCCAGAGAAGGAGACATGTTAAGTGTAAACCATTTACGTCAATTCTTAAAAGGTGTCCCTCTTTGTTATCCGTTGATTTAATTAAAAGTATAAGCTGGCTGGCAAATTGCCAGAATGTTTAGTACAGGGTGTGATTTAGCCCGCCTTTCCCGTCGCTTCTTTTTTGCGCCATCTCCCCGCTTCGCAGGCAAACTACTTTCCTCCTGGGCCGCTGCGCGGTAGTCTCAACGCTGACGCAACAGTAAAAGCGTCTCATTCCAATAACGACAAATTACGTGACAGACAGGACAGGGTATGGATTCAACAATAAGCGTGCAGCCCGCCGAGGCGCCAGATTCACTGCTTCGCGCCCGGCGGGCGGCATGGGGCAGTTTTGCCGGCGCGGTGGTCGACTGGTACGATTTTCTTCTCTATGGCATTACCGCCGCGCTGGTGTTTAACCGCGAGTTTTTCCCGCAGATCGGCCCGGCGATGGGGACGCTTGCCGCCTTTGCCACCTTCGGCGTCGGGTTTCTTTTTCGCCCGCTCGGCGGGATTATCTTTGGCCACTTCGGCGACCGCCTCGGGCGCAAACGGATGCTGATGATGACCGTCTGGATGATGGGTATCGCCACCGCCTGCATCGGCCTGCTCCCCTCGTTCAGCCAGATCGGCTGGTGGGCGCCGGCGCTGCTGGTGTTCCTGCGGGCCGTTCAGGGGTTTGCCGTCGGCGGGGAATGGGGCGGCGCGGCGCTGCTCTCGGTGGAGAACGCCCCGCAGGGGAAAAAAGCCTTTTACAGCAGCGGGGTGCAGGTAGGCTACGGCGTCGGCCTGCTGCTCTCCACCGGGCTGGTATCGCTGATCAGCAGCCTGACCACCGACGAGCAGTTCCTCAGCTGGGGCTGGCGCTTACCGTTCCTGTTCAGCGTGGTGCTGGTCCTTATTGCGCTGTGGATCCGTAACGGCATGGCGGAATCGCAGGAATTTGAAGCGCAGCAGAGCCAGGCCAACCTTCAGCCGGAGAAAAAGCGACTACCGGTGGTGGAAGCCCTGCTTCGCCATCCGGGAGCGTTTTTACTGATTATCGCCCTGCGGCTGTGCGAACTGCTGACGATGTATATCGTCACCGCCTTCGCCCTCAACTATTCCACGCAAAACCTCGGCCTGCCGCGCGAGCTGTTTCTCAACATCGGCCTGCTGGTGGGCGGACTCAGTTGCCTGACTATCCCCTGCTTCGCCTGGCTGGCAGACCGCTTTGGTCGCCGACGGATCTATATCACCGGCGCGCTGATCGGCACGCTGAGCGGTTTTCCGTTCTTTATGGCGCTGGAGAGTCAGTCTGTTTTCTGGATCCTGTTCTTCGCCCTGATGCTGGCCAATATCGCCCATGATATGGTGGTCTGCGTCCAGCAGCCGATGTTTACCGAGCTGTTCGGCGCCAGCTATCGCTACAGCGGCGCCGGCGTCGGCTACCAGGTGGCGAGCGTGGTCGGCGGCGGTTTTACGCCGTTTATCGCCGCGGCGCTGGTCACCTTCTCCGGCGGTTCATGGCACAGCGTGGCCCTCTATCTGACCGCGGGATGCCTGCTGTCGGCGCTCGCCGCCCTGCTGATGAAAAAACAGACCGTCCACTGACCCACCAGCGGAGGGCGTGACCCGCGCCCTCCGGTAAGGAGAATGCATGTCTCTGTTATCGCTGGCCGACTGCTGGCCTCGCCGTTTTACCCCCTCCTCGCTGGCGCTGCAGTTTTGCGAGGACCCCACCCAGGCGGAACAGCCGCTGTTTGCCAAAGCCTGCGCCGGGGAAGCCGTCGCCCAGCTCTGGCAGGCGCCGCAGGGATTTGTGGTGCCGGGGAGCTATCGTCAGTTTGCGGATCTGCCGGCGGTCAGCGCGCATTTTGCCGCGCGCGGCTGGCCGGTATGGCTCCGCCGCTCCGGGGGCGGTCTGGTGCCTCAGGGGCCGGGAATTATCAACCTTAGCCTCGCCTGGCCGGTGCAGCAGTCGCTCGGCGAGGCCGCCGAACCCATCTATCACTCGCTGTGCGCGGTGCTGCAGCGTACCCTCGCGCGCTTCGGCGTTGCCAGCCACGCCCGGGCGGTAAACGGTTCCTTTTGCGATGGCCGGTATAACCTCGCCTGCGGGGAGGGCGAGGCGGCGCGCAAGATTGTCGGTACCGCCCAGTACTGGCGGCCGCTGACGGCAGGCCGCGGCCATGTGGTGCTGGCCCATGCGGTGATCCTTATTGACGCTGATCTTACCGCGGCGCATCAGGCAGCGAACGCCTTTGAAGCGCAGCTCGGCAGCGAACGGGTCTATTGCGCCGACAAAACCGTCACCCTCGCACAGCGGCTTCCCGGCGAACGCCATCTGCTTCCCCGCTTTAGCGAGGCGCTGGCGCAGGAACTGGACGCGGCTCGCTGAAGGTCGCTTTCAGGTAGCGGCTGAAGGTTTCCACCGCGCGCGACACGCGCGGGGTATAGGGCCGGATGACGTACAGCTTATCGGCAAACACCTCCACCGGCTGCCACGCCGGGAGCAGCTCCTGCACCAGCCCGCGACCGATGGCCTCCCGGGCGCTGAAATCCGGCAGCAGCGCCACCCCAAGCCCCGCCAGCACGGCATCGCGTAGCGACTCGCTGTTATTCGTGGCGAAGGGCCCCTGCACGTTGATGGTCACCCGTTCATCGGGCGCCTGGCGGGAGGCGAACGTCCACTGCGGGCGCTGTGGCCCACGGGGATAGGTCAGGCACTGGTGGTGGCGCAGATCGTCGGGGGTCTCCGGGCGGCCATGGCGGCGAATATAGTCGGCGGACGCGACGATCAGCGTCGCGGTGTGACACAGCGGCCAGGCGACGTGGGTGTCCGGGAGCGCCTCGCGCCGACAGTGGCGGATGGCGAGGTCGAACCCTTCGCTGGCCAGAGAGACCAGCCGGTCGGTCACCTCAAGCTGCAAATGCAGCTGGGGATGCTGATGTAAAAACGGCGCGATCGCCGGGACCAGCTGCTGGCGGGAAAAGGCCACCGGCGCGGTCAGGCGCAGCGTTCCCCGCAGCGGCCCGCCCTCATCGCAGGCGCCGGTGAAAATATCCCGCAACTGACCAAACGGCTCGTTGAGTTCCGCCACCAGCCGCAGTCCGTCTTCGCTGAGGCTCACGCTGCGGGTAGTGCGATGGACCAGGGTTTTGCCGGTCACCCGCTCCAGCTCGCTGATTTTCTGGCTGATAGCCGACTTGCTGATCCCCAGCTTTTCCGCGGCCCGGGTATAGCTTTTTTGCTCTTCCAGCACCGTCAGCCAGTACAGATGGGCCCAGTAACTCTCCGGACGACTCTCGCTCATGTGATTGTTCACCAGTAAAAACAATGTATTCAACTATAGCGGTTTTTGCCCGCGACGGCATCGGCTAGCATCCTGTTCAGCCCGTCATTATTCCCTAACGATAAGGAACACCTGCATGCCATTACTGACATTTGACCTGATTGAAGGCCGTACGGAACAGGAGATCAGAACCCTGCTGGATGCCGCCCATCGCGCCGTGCTGCGTGCCTTCGAGGTACCGGAACGCGACCGCTACCAGATTGTTCACGAAAACAAAGCCCACCATATGGTGATTGACGATACCGGCCTCGGACTGACCCGCACGCGGGATCTGGTGGTGGTGCGGGTCTATACCAGCCCGCGCAGCGAGGCGCAGAAGCAACGCTTCTTCGCCCTGTTGCAGGAGGAGCTGGCGGAGCACTGCGGCCTGAGCGGCGATGATGTGATGGTGTCGATTATCAGTAATCAGAAAGGTGACTGGAGCTTTGGCCGCGGGGTCGCGCAGTATCTTACCGGCGATCTGTAACCCGCAGCCCGAAGCGCACCCTTAGCGGCGGGCAGCCGTCGCGATGCGCTGGCGCGCCTGCTGCTCGATATTCTCCAGCAGTTCCTGGACATCGTCTTCATCAATGTCGAGGAACTGGCCTTCCAGCAGCGCGGCGTGAATATCCTCCCGGGTGACCGAGATGCCCAGTGGCACCGCCCGGGGCTTGACCTCCTCCGCCGCCAGCGGATGCGGATAGCGGCGGCCAACCAGGTTATTAAACACGATGGCCAGCAGCGCCAGCATCAGCGAGTTGAGCAGCACCGGCGTCAGCACAAAGTGATAGCCTTCGCTGTGCACCCCGGCGCCGCCGAGGATCGCCGTCAGGGCCACCGCACCGCCGGGGGGATGCAGACAGCGCAGAAAATACATCCCGGCGATCGCCAGCGCGGCCGCCAGCCCGCAGGCCAGCGCCGGGTCGGGAACCAGCATGCCCACCGTGACGCCGATCAGCGCCGACAGCACATTACCGCCGACAATCGACCACGGCTGCGCCAGCGGGCTGCTCGGCACGCCAAATAACAGCACCGCCGACGCGCCCATGGGGGCAATAAACCACAAATTGACTTCGCCGAGCAGCCAGTGGCTGAACATGCTGGTTACCGCCAGCCCGGTGCCGGCGCCAATGGATCCCAGCACGATATGCCGGCGGGCCACCGGCAGCGCGTGCGGCTTCAGGCGCCCAAGGAAAATCCGCAGCCGTGAAAACAGCCCCGCAGAAATGACACTCAACATCGCTTTATCGCTTAGGTCATAGGAATTACTTATATTTTATTTTCTTTTTTTAACCTTACATTAACAACCATGTATTTCACAGGGGGATAGCGTGGGCAATATCGTCCAGAGGGCACAGGGCTGTGAATTCTCGCGTGGGCTGATAGAATCCCTTTTCTGTCAGGGGGATACCCCTTTTACGAACTGAAGGTCATAACCCAGTGAATAATAAAATCTCTTTAGTGAAAGAAGTGGCATGGGCCAGTCAGAATATGCCGCGTACCCTGCGTCAGGTCGCCGCCCTGCCCGACCTCAGCGGCGTGCGCCTGGCCTGCTGTATGCACCTCGACATGAAAATGATCCCGCTGGTGCAGGGGATCCTCGACAAGGGCGCTCAGGTCTTTTTAACCACCTGTAACCCCACCACCGTGCAGGACGACGTGGTGGCCTGGCTGGTGGAGCGCGGCGCCGATGCCTGCGCGTGGCGCAATATGAGCGACGCCGACTGGCAACAGTCATGGGAAAAAGCGATTGCCTGGCAGCCCACTCACCTGTGCGAGATGGGCGCCGATATCACCACCCTGCTCCACCAGCGCGGCGAGTTTGGTAACATCGTGGCGGGTCTGGAAGCCACTGGCTCGGGCGTCAATCGGCTGGGCGATATTCAGCCAGGCTATCCGATCTTTAACTGGGACGATCTGCCGGTCAAAGAGGGGCTGCACAACCGCCATATGGTCGGTCTCACCGCCTGGCACACCTTCTTCCAGACCACTCATCTCACCCTGCATGAGAAAAAAGTGCTGGTGATCGGCTACGGCCTGGTCGGCCAGGGCGTCGCGGCGGCGGCAAAAGCCTTTGGCGGTCAGGTGATGGTGGCGGAGATCGATCCTGCCCGTCGTCTGCAGGCGGCCTACGACGGCTGGCACGTGGTGGATCTGCAGGAGGCTATCGCCTCGGCGGACGTGGTGGCCACGGCGACAGGCGGGAAAAACGTGGTTAATCGCCAGGCGCTGGAGCGCGCGAAAGCGGGAGTCTTTATCCTTAACGTCGGCCACGTGGCGGAAGAGATCGACGGCGAGTACCTGCGCCAGTACCCTCAGGAAGAGGTGATGCCGTATATCAACGCCTACCGCATGGCCGACAAAACCATCTATCTGCTGGCCAATGGTTCGATGCTCAACCTGACCGCAGGCTTCGGCGACAGCCTGAACGCTTTTGACGTCACCCTGGCGGTGATGGCCAGCGGCATCCGCCATATTGTCACCGACGGCATGCGCGCCCCGGCGCAGGTTTACCTCCTGCCCCAGGCGATCTGGCAGCAGGCGCTGTAAACGCAGCGCATCGTCCCCCCATCGTGGAGACGATGCGCTCTACCATCAGGACGACGGCGCGGTATTGGGCAGCACAATGTTGCTCTGCGCCAGCGTTCCCATCTGGTTGTACATCACGCTGGCGGCCTCCAGCAGGTGCATGGCCAGCGCGGCGCCGCTGCCCTCTCCCAGGCGCATGTCCATATCGAGATAGGGCCGCAGACCCAGCGCGTCCAGGGCGATCTGCGCCCCTTTCTCCGCCGACAAGTGCGAAGGGACAAGATAAGGATGCGCCGTCGGGGCCATGCGACACGCCGCCAGGGCAGAGGCATAGGAGAGGAAGCCATCCAGCACCACCGGCAGGCCACAGGAGGCCGCCCCGAGGATCACCCCGGTCATGCCCACCAGATCGTAACCGCCCACCTTCGCCAGGACATCCAGCCCCTCTTCCGGGTTCGGCTGGTTAAGGGCTATCGCCTGGCGCACCACCGCCACCTTATGGCCCCGCTGCGCCAGCGGCAGATTGGCCCCACAGCCCACCACGGCGTCAGGATCGCTGCCCGTCAGGACACTGATCACGGCTGCGGCCGGGGTGGTATTGGCCATTCCCAGTTCGCCGACGCCAAAAACTTTCACCCCGTCGGCGGCGAGCTGGCGGGTGAGATGCATGCTGGCCAGCAGCACCGTCTCCGCCTGCTGGCGACTCATCGCCGCCGTCCGGGCGATATTCCCGCTACCGCGGGCCACCTTGAGGTTAATCAGGCCCGGCAGCGGGTCGGCATCGATGCCGACATCCACCACCTGCACCCTGGCCCCGGCCTGCGCCGCCAGCACGCAGACGCCGGTGTTGCCCCGCACCATATTGCCGGCATGAATGGCCGTCACCACCTGCGGCGAAGGCGTCACGCCTTCATGCCAGACGCCATGGTCGGCGCACATGACCACTATCGCCTTCTCCGCCAGCGCCAGCTGCCCCTGCAGCCCCGGCAGACCAGCCAGTTGCACGGCCAGGGTCTCCAGACGGCCAAGGCTACCGGGCGGCTTTAACAGGCCATCAATATGCTGCTGAGCGCGCGCCATGCCCGCCACATCGGGCTGCGGAATGGCAGCCAGTAACGCAGAAAGTGTTTCCATTCTGTTCCTCATCGTTGGCGCCAGGCCTTACAGCAGCGCCAGTAAAAAGAGTAATTCACCCAGCTCAATCGCCGCCCCGAGAGTATCCCCGGTCTGCCCGCCGAGGGTTCGCTTCAGCGCCCATCCCAGACCCCAGATCAGCACCAGGGTGATCAGCGCGGCGCGCAGGCCCTGCAGCCCCAGCAGGACGGTGGCCAGCGCTACCCCCATCGCCATCGTCACCAGCGTCTGCTGCAGGCTAACTTTGCCAATAAACAGATTGCCCAGCCCCTTTTCCCGCGCGTAGCGATGACGATACATCAGCAGCACCGCCATTCCGCGACCGACGGCGCAGGCCGCCGCCAGCGCGGCGATGGGGTGGGTATCGCGCAGCAGCAGCTCGCCGACCACCAGCACTTTCGCCACCAGCACGAAGATCAGCGCCAGCCCGCCGTGGGTGCCCAGCCGGCTGTCGCGCATGATCTCCAGCATCCGATCGCGGGTGCGGGCGGAGAAGATGCCGTCGCAGGTATCAGCCAGCCCGTCAAGGTGAAATCCGCCGGTGAGCAGCGCCAGCGCCAGCACGCCGAACAGCGCCGCCAGCGGGACGCCGCACCACGGCTGCAGGAGGAGCGCCACCGCGCCGGCGATGGCGCCGAGCAGTAAACCGACCAGCGGAAAGGTGACGATACTGCGCTGGTACTGTTCGATCTCCAGGCCCTGAGATAACCGCGCCGGGACCGGCAGGCGGCTGATAAACGAGAGTGCAGCAAAGAATGACTTAATCACGTGAGGTTGACTCCTGTCGGCGAAAGCAGCGGAAGAGTTCGGTCGCGCCCGGTCAGCACCTGAGTTTGTCTTCTGGCGAATCGATCGTCGGAGAGGTGAGAGGTGTTGAGATATCGCTCTGACGCCGCTGCGTCAGATGCCCGGCCAGGATGAGAGAAACCTTTCCGATATCAATACTTTTTCGCGGGGCAGTATAGCAAAGAGTCGGTGAGGAGAGTCAGTTGCCGGGACAAAGTTTTGCAGAAAAAGAGACGAATGGGGAGGTAGAGCAGAACAGCCCGGCGACGTCGATCGCCGCCGGACCGGCAGGGATTAGCCTTCGACTTTGGCTTCGCCCATCACTTTCAGTTTTTTGGAGATGTCGCGGCGCTCTTTGGACAGCTCGGCATTTTTGATGATGTAATCATCAACGCGATCTTCGTAATCGCTCTTCATGCTGGCGATGATGCCCTGGATAGCTTCCACGCTCATGCCCGGTTTGATGTAGTCGCTGAGGTTGTCCAGCAGCAGAACGCGCTTCTGGTTATCACGGATCTTTTTCTCAACGTCCTGAATTTCACGCTGCAGTTTGTTCTTACGACGGTACAGACGAACAAACTCCAGTACGTCCTGGAAAGAAGGCTTAGTTGTTTCCATTTTTACACCCCTAATAATTGAGATTCGGATTCGTAAAGCGACTGCGTTATAGGGCTAACATAACTGCTAGCAGTCGCTGATGACAATGTTTTTTCCTTTGCGTTTATCATAACCCTAAACGCTGCTGAATCGAAACAACCCATGCAGTTACCCGGTGCATCTGGTGCTTATTTGCGCAACGCGCGGCAGATCAGATGCGACAGCAGCTCCAGCTGACGCGCCAGTTCAATCGAGAGCCAAACATAGCCATGAATTGGGGTTTCCGCCAGGCTGTCGTCACCCTGCTCTTTCATCAGCTGGCGCAGTTCGAGAACGATCTCATTCAGCTTTTCATTGTTGGCGCGCACAGGCTGAGGGTTCCCTTCATACAAGGCGTGGGCGATGGCCAACAGCGTCTGCTGGGTCATCTGCTGCGTCTCCCGCAGGGTGTGCGCATTGAGCATCACAAAATGACCCGGACGGGTGGCCCACCAGGCGTTGATCTGCAGCTCCAGCATGCAGACGAGGTTGCGGCTGACGGTCTGGATAGCCTCGAAGATCGCCTTCTGGATGTGCGTCTCTTTGCTGGCGGGGGTGATCAGCCCGCGCATTTTGACGACGTCGTTCAGCGCCTGTTGGAGATGCTTTTCCAGCCGCGGCCGATCCACCAGATTTGGCGAGAAGCCGGCCTGGTAGAGGCGGTTAAAGTTGGTGACATAGCTGGCCATCTGGATGCGCCAGTGGATGAACGCCCGCTGCGGCCAGATACCGGTAAACAGCATCGCCAGCAGCGAGCCGAAGATCACGTCGCCGCTTCGCCACAGCGCGGTATGCATATCGCCGGGCGGCGCCCCGACCACCACCGACAGGGTAATGCCGATCAGCAGGGCCTGATAGGGTTTCTTGCCCAGCGCCAGCCAGCCGCAGAGGAACATCGCCGCCGCGCACCAGAGGACCATCAGCGGCAGGGAGATGAGCTCAAGCTTCAGCGCCACCAGCCCCAGCGCCGAGCCGAGGATCGTGCCGCCGATGCGCTGAAACGCCCGCGGCACGACGTTGCCCCAGAAGGAGATCGGCCCCATCACCACCACCAGGGTGATGAGAGGCCAGGTCCCCTCAGGCACGTTCAGCAGCCGTACCAGCAAAAAGGTGAGCACAAAGGCCAGCGCAATCCGCACACCATGCACCACCCGATAATGGCGATACAAGCGGATCTCAAATGGCTTGAGTGATTTATCAGCGCGCACAACCCTCTCCGGCAAAACGAAAAGGCCAATTGTAACTGCTTTTTCGCCCGGAGCGTGCCGGGAATGTAAAAATCCTTGTCCGGAACAGGGGTAAACCGCTACGACGCGACGCGCTCAACGGGGACATACATGTCGATATCCCAGTAGCCGTCGTGGTTGCCGTCGTTGAGATAGATCTCAAAACAGGGCCTGGGGGCCACGCGATACGTTGTGCTCTGCAGCAGGCTGTCGAAAAACTGCATCCACGGGGTGGCAAAATCGTAATCCACCACCCGCGCGCGGGCGCAGGCGTAATCCCCGCCGGCAATCGCCGCCAGTATCACCCCTTCACTGTTGGCGGGAATGACGTAATCCTCGTCAACGGCGACCACGGTGGCGCAGCGCAGTTTTTCCGCCGGCACTTCCTCCGGGTTATCGTAGTAGACGGCAAGCCATTCACGGGCGGGCACCTGATGGTTCTCAACCCACATCATCAGTTGCTCAAACCCCTGCTTGACCGTTTGATCCCAGGGCCCGACCAGATGGAAACCGGCAATGGTTTTCTTGCCGAGGGTGGTGATACTGTAGTTCATCTTGCCTCCTTTGGGGATAAATGACTGTATGAATATACAGTTAATTTAACAGGAGATCCCCCCTCAGTATGTGCGCGAATTCACAGAGTCGCCATCACACTGCTGAAAAAACAGGCGCCCCGCCAGCAGGAGCGACAGACGAAAAAAAACCGCCTGCAAAGAGGCGGTTATCATGGTTACAGCTCGTGGTGCAGGTAATCGCTCATTCGCGAGAACACCCCGCCTTTATTGATGCTTTCGAGGGTGACCAGCGGATAGTGCCCCACCACCTTGTCGCCGTCATACAGCGAAATCTCGCCGACCCGCTGGTTGGCGGCGATCGGCGCCTCCAGATCCTTCTTATCCAGCACATATTTCGCTTTAATCCGCGACACTTCCGCCTTCGGCAACGCTAACCAGAAATCCTGATCGGTGCCGAGCTTAATCTGCTCTTTATCGCCGTACCAGATGCGTTCGGTGCCGACCTTCTGGCCCTTCTGCAGCACCTGCACGGTGTCGAAGTTCTGCTGCCCCCAGTGCAGTAGTTTCGCGGCCTGCTGCTCGCGGCCTTTCGGACTGTCCGCCCCCATCACCACGGCGATCAGCCGGCGCTGGCCATCCACCGCCGAGGCGATCAGGTTGAACCCGGCGCCCGAGGTGTGGCCCGTTTTCAGGCCATCGACGTTCATGGTTTTATCCCACAGCAGACCGTTACGGTTTTGCTGGGTGATCCCGTTCCACGTCAGGCTTTTCTGGCTGTACATGTGGTAGACGTCTGGTTCGCCATGAATAATCGCCCGCGACAGCACCGCCAGGTCATAGGCCGAACTGTGCTGGCCCGGAGCGTCGAGGCCGTGGACGGTTTCGAAATGGGTGTCCCGCAGGTGCAATTTTTCGACATACTGATTCATCAGGGCGACAAACTGCGGCTGGCCGCCGGCGACATAATCGGCCAGCGCGACGCAGGCGTCGTTGCCGGAGTCGACAATCAGCCCACGGCTGAGGTCGCGGACGCTGACGCGATCCCCTGGTTTTAAGAACATCAGGGATGACCCGTCGAACACCGGGTTGCCCTTCGCCCAGGCGTCTTTACCCACGGTGACGATGTCGTCAAAGGTGATACGATGGCTGTCGATGGCGCGGTCGACCACGTAGCCGGTCATCAGTTTGGTCAGACTGGCAGGATTGCGCTGCTGATGTTCGTTACCCGCGGTCAGGACCTGACCGGTGGTGTAATCCATCAGCACCCAGGAGCCAGCCTGAATAGCCGGTGGCGCGACCGTAGCAGGGAAGTCGACGGCAAATGCGCAGGAAACGCTCGAAGCGAGCAAAGATACAGCAATAAACAAACGGCCTTTCAACGGCATATCCTCTAGATTTACAGATCCGCCGTCCTTTTTACGGAACTTCGCGTTTCATATCAGGGTTTAATTGCAAGAAAATATGACACAGCAGAGGAAGTTGCTTGCCGTTACCCTTCTGATGACCGGGCAAATCGTTTACCATACCGGTCGCACGCCACCACGGATAATGAACAGACTATGCAAGATAGCGTCAACCAGCCCGGATTTTTATTCCACGATTATGAAACCTTCGGCACCAGCCCTTCCCTCGACCGGCCGGCGCAGTTCGCCGCCATCCGCACCGACGCGGAGCTGAACGTGCTCGGCGAGCCCGAGGTGTTTTACTGCAAGCCCGCTGACGATTATCTGCCGCAGCCGCAGGCGGTGATGATCACCGGGATCACCCCGCAGGAAGCGCTGGCCAAAGGGGATAATGAGGCCGCGTTTGCCCGCCGCATCCACGATCTGTTCACAGTGCCGCAAACCTGCATCGTCGGCTATAACAACGTGCGCTTTGATGACGAAGTGACGCGGAATATCTTCTATCGCAACTTCTATGACCCTTATGCCTGGAGCTGGCAGCACGATAACTCGCGCTGGGATCTGCTCGACGTGATGCGCGCCTGCTATGCCCTGCGTCCGGAAGGGATCACCTGGCCGGAGAATGACGAGGGTTTGCCCAGCTTCCGGCTTGAACATCTGACCGTCGCCAACGGTATTGAACACCAGAACGCCCATGACGCGATGGCCGATGTGTACGCCACCATCGCCATGGCGAAGCTGGTGAAAACCCGGCAGCCGCGGCTATTTGATTATCTCTACAGCCACCGCAATAAGCGCAAGCTGGCGACGCTCATCGACGTGCCGCAGATGAAACCGCTGGTGCATGTCTCCGGCATGTTTGGCGCCGCGCGCGGCAACACCAGCCTGGTGGCGCCCCTGGCCTGGCATCCGGAAAACCGCAATGCGGTGATTATGGTCGATCTGGCGGGCGATATGGCGCCGCTGCTGGAGCTCGATGCCGATGCCTTGCGCGAGCGGCTTTACACCCCGCGCGCCGAGCTTGGCGATCTGCCGGCGGCGCCGATCAAGCTGGTGCATCTCAATAAATGTCCGGTGCTGGCTCAGGCCAATACCCTGCGCCCGCAGGATGCCGACCGGCTGGGGATCTCCATTCAGCGCTGTCTGGAGAATGCCCAGCTGCTGCGGGCGAATCCGCAGGTGCGCGAGAAAGTAGTGGCGGTCTATGCCGAAGCCGAGCCGTTCGTGCCGTCCGAAAACGTCGACGCCCAGCTTTACAATGGGTTCTTTAGCGATGCCGACCGCGCGGCGATGAAAATCGTGCTGGAAACCGAACCGCGCAATCTGCCGGCGCTGGATATTACCTTCGCCGATAAGCGTATCGAACGCCTGCTGTTTAACTATCGGGCGCGCAACTTCCCCGGCACGCTCGATGAACATGAGCAGCAGCGCTGGTTAGAGCACCGTCGTCAGGTGTTTACGCCAGAGTTTTTGCAGGCCTATGCCGATGAGCTGCAGATGCTGTATCAGCAGTATGCGGATGATAAAGAGAAGCTGGCGCAGTTGAAGGCGCTGTGGCAATACGCACAGGATATTGTCTGATTGGCAGACATTCCCGGGTTGCGGCTAACGCCTTACCCGGGCTACAAACGATGGCTGGACTCGTAGCCCGGGTAAGACGCCTCGCGTCGCCCCCGGGAACGTTGCTTAGCTTTTCGCGCGGCTGGCGATGATTTCATCCGCCACATTACGCGGCGCTTCCGCGTAATGGTGGAACTCCATGCTGTAGGTTGCCCGTCCCTGAGACATCGAGCGCAGCGTGGTGGAATAACCAAACATCTCCGCCAGCGGCACGTCGGCGCGGATGATCTGGCTGCCGAAGCGCTCTTCCATCCCCTGCACCATCCCGCGACGGGAAGAGAGATCGCCCATAATATTCCCGGCGTACTCTTCCGGCGTCTCCACCTCGACGTGCATCACCGGCTCAAGGATGACCGGATCCGCTTTGCGCGCGCCTTCCCGGAAGCCAAAGATCGCCGCCATGCGGAACGCCATCTCCGAGGAGTCCACGTCGTGGTACGACCCAAAGGTCAGGGTCGCTTTCACGTCAACCACCGGATAACCCGCCAGCACGCCGGTGCCCATCGCTTCGCGCAGCCCTTTCTCCACGGAAGGGATGTACTCGCGTGGCACCACGCCGCCTTTGGTGGCGTCCTCGAAGACGAAACCGCTGCCCGGCTCCAGCGGCTCCAGGGTCAGCACGACGTGCCCGTACTGCCCTTTGCCGCCGGACTGGCGCACAAATTTGCCTTCCACGTCCGTCACTTTCTTGCGCAGGGTTTCGCGGTAGGTGACCTGCGGACGACCAATGTTGGCCTCGACGCCAAACTCGCGCTTCATCCGGTCGACAATGATCTCCAGATGCAGCTCGCCCATGCCGGAGATAATCGTCTGGCCAGACTCTTCATCGGTATGTAGACGGAACGACGGATCTTCCGCCGCCAGCCGCTGCAGCGCGATGCCCATTTTCTCCTGATCCGCTTTGGTCTTCGGCTCGATGGCCAGCGAAATCACCGGCTCCGGAAACTCCATCCGTTCGAGGGTAATGATCGCATCCGGATCGCACAGCGTATCACCGGTGGTCACATCCTTCAGACCGACGCAGGCCGCGATATCCCCGGCGTGCAGTTCGTCAACTTCGTGGCGGTCGTTGGCCTGCATCAGCACGATACGCCCGATGCGCTCTTTCTTGCCCTTCACCGGGTTCCACACCGCATCGCCTTTTTTCAGCGTCCCGGAGTAGACGCGGATAAAGGTCAGCTGGCCGACGTAGGGGTCGGTCATCAGTTTGAACGCCAGCGCCGACAGCGGCTCATCGTCGCTCGGATGGCGTTCCGCCGGCTGGCCTTTCTCATCAACGCCTTGTATCGCCGGAATATCCAGCGGCGACGGCATCAGCTCCACCACCGCATCGAGCATGCGCTGCACGCCTTTGTTTTTAAAGGCGCTCCCGCAGAGCACCGCCTGGATTTCCCCCTTCACCGTGCGCTGGCGCAGACCGGCAACGATCTCCGCCTCGTCCAGCTCGCCGGTTTCCAGGTATTTATCCATCAGCGCGTCGCTGGCTTCCGCCGCCGCCGAGACCATTTTCTCCCGCCACTGCTGTGCCGTCGCCAGCAGATCGTCAGGGACAGGCCCATAGCTGAAGGTCATGCCCTGGGTGGCGTCATCCCACAGGATGGCGCGCATTTTCACCAGATCGACAACGCCGGTGAAATGCTCTTCGGCGCCAATGGGGATCACAATCGGCACCGGGTTAGCCTTCAGACGGTCGATCATCATCTGCACCACGCGGAAGAAGTCCGCCCCGGGGCGGTCCATCTTGTTGACGAAGGCCAGCCGCGGAACGTGGTATTTATTCGCCTGGCGCCAGACGGTCTCCGACTGGGGCTGCACCCCGCCGACGGAGTCATACACCATCACCGCGCCGTCGAGCACGCGCATGGAACGTTCCACCTCAATGGTGAAATCCACGTGCCCCGGGGTGTCGATGATATTGATCCGGTGCGGCTCGAAGCTGCGGTCCATACCCGGCCAGAAGCAGCTTACCGCCGCCGAAGTAATGGTGATCCCGCGCTCTTGCTCCTGGGCCATCCAGTCGGTGGTTGCCGCGCCATCGTGTACTTCACCCAGCTTATGGCTCATCCCGGTGTAAAACAGGATGCGCTCGGTGGTGGTGGTTTTACCGGCATCGATATGCGCGGAGATACCGATGTTGCGATAACGTTCGAGGGGGATGGGTCGGGGCATGATGCGTCCTTAGTCGTTTTGACTGTCAGTCTGCGGTCGGAATGATCCGCAGTTCATTTAACTGCCGCCTATCATAGTACAACTGTACGAGTATATTCGAACTATTTTTGCTATTATTACGATTGGTCAGGTTGCGGCGGCGCGCGTGGCATCAGAACCGGAGTTTGGGTATAGTAGCCGCCAGCCGCCGATATGGGCTGCGGCTGCCATGCGCCGCGCCACCGCCGACACAGGATTATTATGATCGCCAATCACCCCGAACGAGAACAAATTCGCCTGGAAAATGTCCTTTCCGCGCTCGGTAACCCACTGCGACTGGAGATCATCCGCACGCTGGCCGACGGCAGCGAGCTGAGCTGCAACGCTCTGCGCCAGGAAGAGGTGGCCAAGTCCACCATGACCCACCACTGGCGCGTCCTGCGCGACAGCGGTGTGATCTGGCAACGGCCTCAGGGACGGGAGAACATGATTTCGCTGCGCCGGGAAGATCTGGACGCCCGTTTTCCCGGCCTGCTGGATACGCTGCTGAACGTCATGCAGCAGCCGTGAATCGCTAACCGACAGCCTACTCCTCTCCCGCCAGCCGCTGATACTGCCTGAAACGGGCCCGGGCATCGTCCTCCGTTTTCCGGAACAGCGCGTCCGCCAGATCCGGCGTGGTTTTGTGCAGCGCGGCGTAGCGCACCTCGCCGAGCAAAAAGTCGCGGAAACTCTCTTCCGGCTCTTCGGAGTCCAGTATAAACGGCGTTTTGCCCTCGGCTTCCCGCTGCGGATGATAACGCCACAGGTGCCAGTATCCCGCCTCCACCGCCCGCTTCGCCTCGCGCTGACTGCAGCGCATCCCGGCTTTCAGGCCGTGGTTGATACAAGCGGCATAGGCGATCACCAACGACGGTCCCGGCCAGGCCTCGGCCTCGGCGATGGCCCGCAGGGTCTGATCTTTATCGGCGCCCATGGCGATCTGGGCGACGTAAACATTGCCGTAGCTCATCGCCATCATGCCGAGATCTTTTTTACGCGTGCGTTTCCCCTGAGCGGCAAATTTGGCGATCGCCGCCACCGGGGTCGACTTGGACGACTGGCCACCGGTGTTGGAGTAAACCTCGGTATCAAACACCAGAATATTGACGTCTTCCCCACTGGCCAGCACATGATCGAGGCCGCCAAAGCCGATATCGTAGGCCCAGCCGTCGCCGCCGAAGATCCACTGCGAACGCCGGACGAAATAGTCGCGGTTCTGCCAGAGCTGCTCCAGCAGCGGGACGCCCTCTTTTTCCGCCGCCAGCAACGCACTGAGGCGGTCCGCGCGCTCGCGGGTCCCCTCCCCCTCATCCTGCTGCGCCAGCCACTGCCGCATCGCGGCGTGAAGCGCGTCGCTGACCGGCAGCGCCAGCGCGGCGGTCAGCTCCTCGGCGATCTGTTGGCGGATCGCCTGGCCGCCAAGCATCATGCCGAGACCGAACTCGGCGTTATCCTCAAACAGCGAGTTTGCCCAGGCCGGTCCGTGGCCGCGATGGTTGGTGGTATAGGGCATCGAAGGCGCGCTGGCGCCCCAGATCGAAGAGCAGCCGGTGGCGTTGGCGATCAGCATCCGGTCGCCAAACAGCTGGGTGATAAGCCGGGCATAGGGCGTTTCTCCGCAACCCGCGCAGGCGCCGGAAAACTCCAGCAGCGGCGTTTCGAACTGGCTGCCTTTGACCGTCGTTTTGCGAAACGGGTTATCTTTTGGCGCCAGTCCCAGGGCGTAATCCCAGACCGGAGCCATCGCACGCTGGCTGTCGAGGGAGACCATCTGCAGCGCCTTGCCGCGCGACGGGCAGCTCTCCACGCAGTTGCCGCAGCCGGAGCAGTCCAGCGGCGAGATGGCCAGATGATAGTGATAGTCTTTGGCCCCCTGGGCGGGTTTACTCAGCAGCCCGGCGGGAGCCGTGTCCTGCTCTTCAGGGCTCAGTAACGCCGGGCGGATCGCCGCATGCGGGCAGACAAAGGCGCACTGGTTACACTGGGTACAGCCGTCAGGCTGCCAGACCGGCACCTCCAGCGCGATGCCGCGCTTCTCCCAGGCGGCGGTGCCGGAGGGAAAGGTGCCGTCTTCCATCCCGGCGAAGGCGCTCACCGGCAACAGGTCGCCACGCTGGCGGTTCATGGGCTGCAGGATATCGCGGATGAAGTCCGGCATCAGGGCGCTCGCCTGCGGTGCCGGCGCCTCGAGGGTCGCCCAGTGGGCGGGTACCGTCACCCGGTGCAGCGCCGCCATCCCCAGCTCGATAGCCCGCTGGTTCATCTCAATGACGCTCGCCCCTTTGCTGCCATAGCTTTTCTCCACCGCCTGCTTGAGATAGTCTGCCGCCGTTTGCGGATCGATAATCGCCGTCAGCTTAAAGAACGCCGCCTGCATCAGCATGTTAAAGCGCCCACCGAGGCCCAGCTCGCGGGCAATGTCCACCGCATTAAGGGTATAAAAGTCGATCTTTTCCTGCGCCAGATAGCGCCGGACGCTGACCGGCAGGTGCTGCTCCAGCTCCGCCTCCGACCAGCTGCAGTTGAGCAGAAAGGTGCCTCCCGGCTTCAGCCCCTCCAGCAGGTCGTAGCGGTCGACATAGGATTGCTGAGAGCAGGCGATAAAATCGGCCCGGTGGATCAGGTAGGGCGAGGTGATCGGCCGGTCGCCAAAGCGCAGGTGCGAAACGGTGATCCCCCCGGACTTTTTCGAGTCGTAGGAAAAGTAGGCCTGGGCGTAGAGTGGCGTGTTATCGCCGATGATCTTGATGGCGCTTTTGTTCGCCCCGACGGTGCCGTCCGAGCCCATCCCCCAGAATTTACAGGCGGTGATCCCGGCATGGGAGACCGCCAGCGGTTCCTGCCGGGCGGGCAGCGAGGTAAAAGTGACATCATCGACAATACCCAGGGTAAAGCCGTCCTTCGGCTGCGGCTGCCTGAGGTTGTCAAACACCGCGGCGATATCGTTGGGCAGCACGTCCTTACCGCCGAGCGCGTAGCGGCCGCCAACGATCAGCGGCGCATCGTCGCGTTGATAGAAGGCGTTCTTGACGTCGAGGCACAGCGGTTCCGCCTGCGCCCCCGGCTCTTTGGTGCGGTCAAGGACGGCAATACGCTGCACGCTGGCGGGCAATTGCGCGAAAAAGTGCGCCAGCGAGAACGGCCGATAGAGATGGACGCTGAGCAGCCCCACCTTCTCCCCCGCCGCATTCAGCGTCTCCACCACCTCCTGGACGGTGTCGCACACTGAGCCCATGGCGATAATCACCCGCTCGGCATCCGGCGCGCCGTGGTAATTAAACAGGTGATATTCCCGCCCGGTCAGCGCAGTGATCTTCGCCATATAGCTTTCCACCAGATCGGGCAGTGCGAGGTAGAAGCGGTTACCGGCCTCCCGCTCCTGGAAGTAGATATCCGGATTTTGCGCGGTGCCGCGGATCACCGGATGATCCGGGTGCAGCGCCTGCCGACGAAAGCGCTCCAGCGCCGGGCGGTCCAGCAGCGTCGCCAGTTGCTCATACGCCAGCACCTCAATCTTCTGTATTTCGTGCGAGGTGCGAAAGCCGTCGAAAAAGTTGATAAACGGGATCCGCCCGGCGATCGCCGCCAGGTGCGCCACCGCCGACAGGTCCATCACCTGCTGAACGTTATTCTCCACCAGCATGGCGCAGCCGGTCTGGCGTACCGCCATCACGTCCTGATGGTCGCCAAAAATATTCAGCGAATTGGTCGCCAGCGCCCGCGCGCTGACGTGAAAAACACCCGGCAGCAGTTCACCGGCAATTTTGTACAAATTGGGGATCATCAGCAGCAGCCCCTGCGACGCGGTGTAGGTGGTGGTGAGCGCTCCCGCCTGCAGCGCGCCGTGCACCGCCCCGGCGGCACCGGCTTCGGATTGCATTTCCATCAGGCGCACCGGCTGGCCAAACAGATTCTTTTTCCCCTTAGCGGCCCATTCATCGACATTTTCCGCCATCGGCGTGGAGGGGGTGATGGGGTAGATGGCCGCCACGTCGGTAAAGGCGTAGGAGATCCAGGCCGCCGCCGTGTTGCCATCCATTGTTTTCATGTTTCCGGACATCGTTCAATCCTCAAAGGTGAGCGTTCTCTTTACCGCGGCAGCCCGCGGCAAACCCTGTCACCTCTCCAAGCACAGCCTGTGCCAGCTCGCGAATTGCCGCCTGTCACTCATCAATTCAACAGGTTAAGGGAAGAAACGCGCAGGCCCGTCCGGCGGGATTGCGGGGAATAAGACACTGTGCGCGACAAGCTGTTGAACAGGTGACAAAGCGCCGCGCCGGGCGTGGCGGGAAATTGTTCTGTTTCGCACATTTGGTAGCGTTATTGTGCCGTTTGCTCAGCCTCCCGGCGCGGCTGCTTTACAAAAAACCATTATTTATCAAATAACTGAGCAAAAATTCGCAGCTGGTACGTTCCCTGCACTTCTCTGCTGGCAAACACTCAACAACAGGAGAAGTCACCATGACCATGCGTCAATGCGCTATCTACGGTAAAGGCGGTATCGGTAAATCCACCACCACCCAGAATCTCGTCGCGGCCCTCGCCGAGATGGGTAAGAAAGTGATGATCGTCGGCTGCGATCCGAAAGCGGACTCCACCCGTCTGATCCTTCACGCTAAAGCCCAGAACACCATCATGGAGATGGCGGCGGAAGTGGGCTCGGTCGAGGATCTGGAGCTCGAAGACGTGCTGCAAATCGGCTATGGCGATGTCCGTTGCGCCGAATCCGGCGGCCCGGAGCCAGGCGTCGGCTGTGCCGGACGCGGGGTGATCACCGCCATCAACTTCCTCGAGGAAGAAGGCGCCTATGAAGAAGATTTGGATTTCGTCTTCTATGACGTCCTCGGCGACGTGGTCTGCGGCGGCTTCGCCATGCCGATCCGCGAAAACAAAGCCCAGGAGATCTACATCGTCTGCTCCGGCGAGATGATGGCGATGTATGCCGCCAACAATATCTCCAAGGGGATCGTGAAGTACGCCAAATCCGGCAAGGTACGCCTCGGCGGCCTGATCTGTAACTCACGCAAAACCGACCGGGAAGACGAACTGATCATCGCCCTGGCGGAGAAGCTTGGCACGCAGATGATCCACTTCGTTCCCCGCGACAACATTGTGCAGCGCGCGGAGATCCGCCGGATGACGGTGATCGAGTACGACCCGACCTGTCAGCAGGCGAATGAATATCGTCAACTGGCGCAGAAGATCGTCAATAACACCAAAAAAGTGGTGCCAACGCCGTGCACCATGGACGAGCTGGAATCGCTGCTGATGGAGTTCGGCATCATGGAAGAAGAAGACACCAGCATCATTGGTAAAACCGCCGCTGAAGAAAACGCGGCCTGAGCACAGGATCCTCACCATGACCAACGCAACAGGCGAACGTAACCTTGCGCTCATCCAGGAAGTCCTGGAGGTGTTTCCCGAAACCGCGCGCAAAGAGCGCAGAAAGCACATGATGATCAGCGATCCGCAGATGGAGAGCGTCGGCAAGTGCATTATCTCGAACCGTAAATCGCAGCCCGGGGTGATGACCGTGCGTGGCTGCGCCTATGCGGGCTCGAAAGGGGTGGTGTTTGGGCCAATCAAAGACATGGCCCATATCTCGCACGGCCCCATCGGCTGCGGCCAGTACTCGCGCGCCGGACGGCGCAACTACTATACCGGCGTCAGCGGTGTCGACAGCTTCGGCACCCTGAACTTCACCTCTGATTTTCAGGAGCGCGATATTGTTTTCGGCGGCGATAAAAAGCTGACCAAACTGATCGAAGAGATGGAGCTGCTGTTCCCGCTGACCAAAGGGATCACCATCCAGTCGGAGTGCCCGGTGGGCCTGATCGGCGATGACATCAGCGCCGTGGCCAACGCCAGCAGCAAGGCGCTGGATAAACCGGTGATCCCGGTGCGCTGCGAAGGCTTTCGCGGCGTATCGCAATCGCTGGGCCACCATATTGCCAACGACGTGGTGCGCGACTGGGTGCTGAACAATCGCGAAGGGCAGCCGTTTGCCAGCACCCCGTATGATGTTGCCATCATTGGCGATTACAACATCGGCGGCGACGCCTGGGCCTCGCGCATTCTGCTGGAAGAGATGGGGCTGCGCGTAGTGGCGCAGTGGTCCGGCGACGGCACCCTGGTGGAGATGGAGAACACCCCATTCGTTAAGCTTAACCTCGTCCACTGCTACCGTTCGATGAACTATATCGCCCGCCATATGGAGGAGAAACATCAGATCCCGTGGATGGAATATAACTTCTTCGGCCCGACCAAAATCGCCGAATCGCTGCGCAAGATCGCCGATCAATTTGATGACACCATTCGCGCCAATGCGGAAGCGGTGATCGCCAAATATGAGGGGCAGATGGCGGCCATCATCGCCAAATATCGCCCGCGGCTGGAGGGGCGCAAAGTGCTGCTGTACATGGGGGGGCTGCGACCGCGCCACGTCATCGGCGCCTATGAGGATCTCGGGATGGAGATCATCGCCGCCGGCTACGAGTTTGCCCATAACGATGATTACGACCGCACCCTGCCGGACCTGAAAGAGGGCACCCTGCTGTTTGACGATGCCAGCAGCTATGAGCTGGAGGCCTTCGTCAAAGCGCTGAAACCTGACCTCATCGGCTCCGGGATCAAAGAGAAATATATTTTCCAGAAAATGGGGGTGCCGTTCCGCCAGATGCACTCCTGGGACTATTCCGGCCCCTATCACGGCTATGACGGCTTCGCCATCTTTGCCCGCGATATGGATATGACCCTGAACAATCCGGCGTGGAACGAACTGACTGCCCCGTGGCTGAAGTCTGCGTGATTGCCCCTTCACTGTCCCGTCAGTCCACCGATTTGTGGCGCGGGAGGAGAACACCATGAGCCAAACGATCGATAAAATTCACAGCTGTTATCCGCTGTTTGAACAGGATGAATACCAGACCCTGTTCCAGAATAAAAAGACCCTTGAAGAGGCGCACGACGCGCAGCGTGTGCAGGAGGTTTTTGCCTGGACCACCACCGCCGAGTATGAAGCGCTGAACTTCCAGCGCGAGGCGCTGACCGTCGACCCGGCCAAAGCCTGCCAGCCGCTCGGCGCCGTACTCTGCGCGCTGGGGTTCGCCGGCACCCTGCCCTACGTGCACGGCTCCCAGGGCTGCGTCGCCTATTTTCGCACCTACTTTAACCGCCATTTTAAAGAGCCGGTCGCCTGCGTCTCCGACTCCATGACCGAGGACGCGGCGGTGTTCGGCGGCAACAACAACATGAATCTGGGCCTGCAGAATGCCAGCGCGCTGTATAAACCCGAGATTATCGCCGTCTCCACCACCTGTATGGCCGAGGTGATCGGCGACGATCTGCAGGCGTTTATCGCCAACGCCAAAAAAGAGGGATTTGTTGACGACAGCATCGCCATTCCTTACGCCCATACCCCCAGCTTTATCGGCAGCCATGTCACCGGCTGGGACAATATGTTCGAAGGGTTTGCGAAGACCTTTACCGCTGACTACGCCGGGCAGCCGGGCAAACAGCAAAAGCTCAATCTGGTGACCGGATTTGAGACCTATCTCGGCAACTTCCGCGTGCTGAAGCGGATGATGGCGCAGATGGATGTCCCGTGCAGCCTGCTCTCCGACCCATCAGAGGTGCTCGACACCCCCGCCGACGGCCATTACCGGATGTACGCCGGCGGCACCAGCCAGCAGGAGATCAAAACCGCGCCGGACGCCATTGACACCCTGCTGCTGCAGCCGTGGCAGCTGGTGAAAAGCAAAAAGGTGGTTCAGGAGATGTGGAACCAGCCCGCCACCGAGGTGGCCGTTCCGCTGGGCCTGGCCGCCACCGACGCGCTGCTGATGACCGTCAGTCAGCTGACCGGCAAACCGATCGCCGACGCTCTGACCCTGGAGCGCGGCCGGCTGGTCGACATGATGCTGGATTCCCACACCTGGCTGCATGGCAAAAAATTCGGCCTCTACGGCGATCCGGATTTCGTGATGGGGCTGACGCGCTTCCTGCTGGAGCTGGGCTGCGAGCCGACGGTGATCCTCAGCCATAACGCCAATAAACGCTGGCAAAAAGCGATGAAGAAAATGCTTGATGCCTCGCCGTACGGTCAGGAAAGCGAAGTGTTCATCAACTGCGACCTGTGGCACTTCCGGTCGCTGATGTTCACCCGTCAGCCGGACTTTATGATCGGTAACTCCTACGGCAAGTTTATCCAGCGCGATACCCTGGCAAAGGGCAAAGCCTTCGAAGTGCCGCTGATCCGTCTGGGCTTTCCGCTGTTCGACCGCCATCATCTGCACCGCCAGACCACCTGGGGCTATGAAGGCGCAATGAACATCGTCACGACGCTGGTGAACGCCGTGCTGGAAAAACTGGACCACGACACCAGCCAGTTGGGCAAAACCGATTACAGCTTCGACCTCGTTCGTTAACCATCAGGCGCCCCGCCGCAGGCGGGGCCAGGAGGGAGTATGCCCATCGTGATTTTCCGTGAGCGCGGCGAGGCGCTGTATGCCTATATCGCCAAACAGGATCTGGAGGCCCGGGTGCTCCAGGTCGAACATGACGAGACGGACCGCTGGGGCGGCGCGATTGCCCTCGAAGGGGGACGTCGCTACTACGTCAATCCGCAGCCGGGGCGACCCGTCTTCCCGATAAGCCTGCGCGCCACCCGCAGCACGCTGCTATAAGGAGCTGGAAATGTCCGACAACGATACCCTTTTCTGGCGTCTGCTGGCGCTGTTCCAGACGCTGCCGGAGCTGCAGCCGGTGCAAGTCGTTGACTGGCTGGCGCAGGAGTGCGGCGAAACGTTGACCCCGGCACGGTTAACCACCCTGACGCAGCCTCAGCTGGCCGCCAGCTTTCCTTCGGCGACGGCGGTGATGTCCCCGGCCCGCTGGGCGCGGGTCATCGCCTGCCTGCAGGGGGGGCTGCCCGACCATTTGCGCATCGCCCGCCCCCCTCAGCGAACGCCGCAGCTGCGGGTCGCTTTTTGCTCGCAGGATGGCCTGGCCATCAATGGTCATTTTGGCCAGAACCGGCTGTTTTTTATCTATGCCTTCGATGACCAGGGCGGCTGGCTGGCGGATCTGCGCCGCTATGCCTCTTCTTCTGCAGCGTCTGACGCCAGTGAGATGCGCGCCAGGCTGCTGGAGGATTGCCATCTGCTGTTTTGTCAGGAGATTGGCGGGCCTGCCGCCGCGAGGTTGATCCGCCATCAGATCCATCCGATGAAAGCGCCGCCGGGCACGACGATTCAGGCTCAGTGCGACGCGGTAAGCACGATGCTGGCCGGTCGGCTGCCGCCGTGGCTGGCGAAGCGCCTCAACCGGGATAACCCTCTGGAGGAACGTGTTTTTTAATCGTTGCGTTTTGCTTGTTGCCCGCCAACCCCGCGGGCCTTTTTTTTCTGGCCAGATTATCGCAAACCACTGCCGCACGAAGGCAAAAAAATTCTGTTTAACAGAAGGTTCCGTTCACATTCACTCCTTAGTCATAAATAAACTTCTCAACAGGTGAACGGCATGGGGGGCGTTTCGCTCGCCCCCCATGACCCCCGGCATTGCGCTGAAAATTGCCGCTGCGCGGTACGCTCCACTCCGGCTTCATCTGGCGGGACGGGCGGACTCGACATCCCTGTCTCGACCGCCCTCTGGCCGCCGTCCTGGCGGCCAGCCCTTGATGTGCGCCTGCGTTCTCGCCAATTTTCTTTACGCGCCCCAACCCCCTCGCGGCGAGTCATTCGCCAATATGCGGCAATACTGTCGCGGTAAATCCAGTTATCAGCGCGATAAATCATGCCTTCCCCCTGTTTGATTGTTGCCTTTGTCGCAAAACCCACAACCCTTTTCCCTTAAAAATCAATCTCCCTCTCCCTGGAGCGCGAATTGCATCACCTCTCCGGTCTCCCACCGTCAACGAGGTCACTATGAAGGGAAAGGAAATTCTGGCGCTGCTGGACGAACCCGCCTGCGAGCACAACCAGAAGCAAAAATCCGGCTGCAGCGCTCCTAAGCCCGGCGCAACCGCCGGCGGCTGCGCCTTCGACGGCGCGCAGATAACGCTCCTGCCCATCGCCGACGTCGCGCACCTGGTGCACGGCCCCATCGGCTGCGCGGGCAGCTCGTGGGATAACCGCGGCAGCGTCAGCGCCGGCCCGGCCCTCAACCGGCTCGGCTTTACCACCGATCTTAACGAACAGGATGTGATTATGGGCCGCGGCGAACGCCGCCTGTTCCACGCCGTCCGTCACATCGTCGACCGCTATCATCCGGCGGCGGTCTTTATCTACAACACCTGCGTACCGGCGATGGAGGGGGATGACCTGGAGGCGGTCTGCCAGGCCGCACAGACCGCCACCGGCGTCCCGGTCATCGCCATTGACGCCGCCGGTTTCTACGGCAGTAAAAATCTTGGCAACCGAATGGCGGGCGACGTGATGCTCAGGCAGGTGATTGGCCAGCGCGAACCGGCCCCGTGGCCAGACAACACGCCCTTTGCCCCGGCCCAGCGCCACGATATCGGCCTGATTGGCGAATTCAATATCGCCGGCGAGTTCTGGCAGGTCCAGCCGCTGCTGGATGAGCTGGGGATCCGCGTCCTCGGCAGCCTCTCCGGCGACGGCCGCTTCGCCGAGATCCAAACCCTGCACCGGGCGCAGGCCAATATGCTGGTGTGCTCGCGCGCGCTGATCAACGTCGCCCGGGGGCTGGAGCTGCGCTACGGCACGCCGTGGTTTGAAGGCAGCTTCTACGGGATCCGCGCCACCTCCGACGCCTTGCGCCAGCTGGCGACGCTGCTGGGGGATGACGACCTGTGCCGCCGCACCGAGGCGCTGATCGCCCGCGAAGAGCAGGCGGCGGAGCAGGCGCTGGCGCCGTGGCGCGAGCAGCTCCGCGGGCGCAAAGTGTTGCTCTACACCGGCGGCGTGAAATCCTGGTCAGTGGTATCAGCCCTGCAGGATCTCGGCATGACCGTGGTGGCCACCGGCACGCGGAAATCCACCGAGGAGGACAAACAGCGGATCCGTGAGCTGATGGGCGACGAGGCGGTGATGCTTGAGGAGGGCAATGCCCGCACCCTGCTCGACGTGGTGTACCGCTATCAGGCCGACCTGATGATCGCCGGCGGACGCAATATGTACACCGCCTGGAAAGCCCGGCTGCCGTTTCTCGATATCAATCAGGAGCGCGAGCACGCCTACGCCGGCTATCAGGGCATCATCACCCTCGCCCGCCAGCTCTGTCTGACCCTCGCCAGTCCCGTCTGGCCGCAAACGCATACCCGCGCCCCGTGGCGCTAGGAGAACACCATGGCAGACATTATCCGCAGTGAAAAACCGCTGGCGGTGAGCCCGATTAAAACCGGGCAACCGCTCGGGGCGATCCTCGCCAGCCTCGGGCTGGCCCAGGCCATCCCGCTGGTCCACGGCGCCCAGGGCTGCAGCGCCTTCGCCAAAGTTTTCTTTATTCAGCATTTCCATGACCCGGTGCCGCTGCAGTCGACGGCCATGGATCCGACCGCCACGATCATGGGGGCCGACGGCAATATCTTCACCGCGCTCGACACCCTCTGCCAGCGCCACAGCCCCCAGGCCATCGTGCTGCTCAGCACCGGTCTGGCGGAAGCGCAGGGCAGCGATATCGCCCGGGTGGTGCGCCAGTTTCGCGAGGCGCATCCGCGCCATAACGGCGTGGCGATCCTCACCGTCAATACCCCGGATTTTTTTGGCTCTATGGAAAACGGCTACAGCGCGGTGATCGAGAGCGTGATCGAGCAGTGGGTCGCGCCGACGCCGCGTCCGGGGCAGCGGCCCCGGCGGGTCAACCTGCTGGTCAGCCACCTCTGTTCGCCAGGGGATATCGAATGGCTGGGCCGCTGCGTGGAGGCCTTTGGCCTGCAGCCGGTGATCCTGCCGGACCTCTCGCAGTCAATGGATGGCCACCTCGGTGAAGGGGATTTTACGCCCCTGACCCAGGGCGGCGCCTCGCTGCGCCAGATTGCCCAGATGGGCCAGAGTCTGGGCAGCTTCGCCATTGGCGTGTCGCTCCAGCGGGCGGCATCGCTCCTGACCCAACGCAGCCGCGGCGACGTGATCGCCCTGCCGCATCTGATGACCCTCGACCATTGCGATACCTTTATCCATCAGCTGGCGAAGATGTCCGGACGCCGCGTACCGGCCTGGATTGAGCGCCAGCGCGGCCAGCTGCAGGATGCGATGATCGACTGCCATATGTGGCTTCAGGGCCAGCGCATGGCGATGGCGGCGGAGGGCGACCTGCTGGCGGCGTGGTGTGATTTCGCCCGCAGCCAGGGGATGCAGCCCGGCCCGCTGGTCGCCCCCACCAGCCACCCCAGCCTGCGCCAGCTGCCGGTCGATCAGGTCGTGCCGGGGGATCTTGAGGATCTGCAGCAGCTGCTGAGCCACCACCCCGCCGATCTGCTGGTGGCTAACTCTCACGCCCGCGATCTGGCGGAGCAGTTTGCCCTGCCGCTGATCCGCGTCGGTTTTCCCCTCTTCGACCGGCTCGGTGAGTTTCGTCGCGTCCGCCAGGGGTACGCCGGTATGCGAGATACGCTGTTTGAGCTGGCCAATCTGCTGCGCGACCGCCATCACCACACCGCCCTCTACCACTCGCCGCTTCGCCAGGGCGCCGCTCCCCAGCCGGCTTCAGGAGACGCTTATGCCGCCCATTAACCGTCAGTTTGATATGGTCCACGCCGACGAGTGGTCGATGAAAGTCGCCTTCGCCAGCTCCGATTACCGCCACGTCGATCAGCATTTCGGCGCCACGCCGCGGCTGGTGGTCTACGGCGTCAAAGCCGACCGGGTCACCCTGCTGCGGGTGGTGGAGTTCCCGGTCGCCAGCGGTCACCAGACCGAGAAGATAGCCGAGCGCATCCATGCCCTTGAGGATTGCGTCACCCTGTTCTGCGTGGCGATTGGCGAGGCGGTTTTTCGCCAGCTGCTGCAGGTGGGCGTCCGCGCCGAACGCGTCCCAGACCAGACCACCATCCTCGGCTTGCTGCAGGAGATCCAACTCTCCTGGTATGAAAAAGCGCAGCGCCGCAGCGCGCGGCAACGCGATCCGCAGCGCTTTAACCGCCTGCTGGAGGAGCCGGCGTGGCGGGAGGAGCCCGACCCGCTCCCCTGATCCTGTCGTTTATGTGACAAAGCCCACAAAACGCCACAACAGTGTCGGCCCTGTCGGGGGCGCTTAACCCGTCAGGTCATTAACAAATAAGGTTTTTATGCGTTGGTATCGCAATTGCTTGGGGGTCAGTACCACCGCCAGTCTGCGGTGTACCGCGCCCCGGCGTTTTCGTCATCATCCCTGGAGCTGACAGCATGTGGAACTACTCCGAGAAAGTGAAAGACCATTTTTTTCATCCCCGCAACGCGCGCGTGGTCGACAACGCCAACGCGGTGGGCGATGTGGGTTCATTAAGCTGCGGCGATGCGCTGCGCCTGATGCTGCGGGTTGATCCGCAGACCGAGATCATCGAGGAGGCGGGCTTCCAGACCTTCGGCTGCGGCAGCGCCATCGCCTCCTCTTCCGCGCTGACGGAGCTGATTATCGGCCACACCCTGACCGAAGCCGGGCAGATCACCAACCAGCAGATCGCCGACTACCTCGACGGTCTGCCGCCGGAAAAAATGCACTGCTCGGTGATGGGCCAGGAAGCGCTGCGTGCGGCCATCGCCCATTTTCGCGGCGAAAGCCTTGAGGAGGAGCATGAGGAGGGCAAGCTGATCTGTAAGTGCTTCGGCGTCGACGAAGGGCATATTCGCCGGGCCGTGGTGAACAACGGCCTGACCACCCTCGAAGAAGTGATCAACTACACCAAAGCCGGCGGCGGCTGCACCGCCTGCCATGAAAAAATTGAGCTGGCGCTGGCGGCGATCCTCGCCCAACAGCCGCCAGCGCCCCTGCCAGCGGAGACGGCCCACGATGCGCACTGGCAAAGCGTGGTCGATACCATCAACGAACTGCGCCCGCACATTCAGGCCGACGGCGGCGACATGACGTTGCTCAACGTCACCCCGCGTCAGGTGACCGTCAGCCTCTCCGGCAGCTGCAGCGGCTGCATGATGACCGACATGACCCTCGCCTGGCTGCAGCAAAAGCTGATGGAGCGTACCGGAACTTACATGGACGTGGTGGCGGCCCCGGCCGCGGTTAACTAACCCAAGGGGGATACGATGAAACCTGTTTATCTTGATAACAACGCCACCACCCGTCTCGACCCGATGGTTCTCGACGCGATGATGCCCTTTTTAACCGACTTTTACGGCAACCCTTCGTCGATACACGATTTTGGTCTGCCGGCGCAGGCGGCCCTTGAACGGGCGCACCAGCAGGTGGCCGCCCTGCTCGGGGCCGACTACCCCAGCGAGATCATCTTTACCTCCTGCGCCACCGAAGCCACCACCACCGCTATCGCCTCGGCGGTGGCCCTGATGCCGGAGCGGCGCGAAATCATCACCAGCGTGGTCGAACATCCCGCCACTCTGGCGGTGTGCGAGCAGCTGGAGCGCCAGGGATACCTGATCCACCGTATCGCCGTGGATCAGCAGGGCGCCCTGGATATGGCGCAATTTCGGGCGGCGCTTAGCCCGCGCGTGGCGCTGGTCAGCATCATGTGGGCCAATAACGAAACCGGCGTCATGTTCCCGGTGCCTGAACTGGCGGAGCTGGCTCATGAGCAGGGCGCGCTGTTTCACTGCGACGCGGTGCAGGTGGTGGGCAAAATCCCGATGGCGCTCAGCCAGACGCGGATCGATATGCTCTCCTGCTCGGCGCATAAATTCCACGGTCCCAAAGGGGTGGGCTGCCTCTGGCTGCGGCGGGGAACGCGTTTTCGCCCGCTGCTGCGCGGCGGCCACCAGGCGCATGGCCGGCGGGCCGGTACGGAAAATATCAGCGGCATTGTCGGGATGGGCGCCGCCAGCGAGCTGGCGCAGATTCATCTGCCGGGCATGGCGCAGATTAGCCAGCTGCGCGATCGTCTTGAACAGCATCTCAAGGCCACTATCCCGGCGGTGACGGTGATGGGCGGCAGCCAGCCGCGGGTGCCCGGCACTCTCAATCTGGCCTTCGAGTGTATCGAGGGCGAGGCAATCCTGCTGCTGATGAATCAGGCCGGGATCGCCGCCTCCAGCGGCAGCGCCTGCACCTCCGGCTCGCTGGAGCCGTCGCACGTCATGCGGGCAATGAATATCCCCTACACTGCGGCCCACGGCACCATCCGCTTCTCCCTCTCACGCTATACCCGGGAAAAAGAGATCGACTACGTCATCGCCACCCTGCCGTCGGTTATCGACCGGCTGCGCGCCCTGTCGCCCTACTGGCGACAGGGTCAGCCGCACCTGCAGGATGGCGCCTTCACGCCGGTCTACGGCTAAGGCGGGGAGACAATGATGGGACGCGTACTGATTAACGACACTACCCTGCGCGATGGTGAACAGAGTCCCGGCGTGGCCTTTCAGGCCAGCGAAAAGATCGCCATCGCCGAGGCGCTGTACGCGGCGGGGATCGAGGCCATGGAGGTCGGCACCCCGGCGATGGGCGAGGAGGAGTGCGCCCGCATCCGGCAGGTGCGCCGTCAGCTCCCGGGCGCCACGCTGATGACATGGTGCCGGATGCAGGCGGGAGAAATTCGCCAGAGCGCCGACCTGGGCATGGACTGGGTGGATATCTCCATCCCCGCCTCCGACAAGCTGCGGCAGTACAAACTGCGCGAAGGCTTACCGCTGCTGCTGGAGCGGCTGGCGGCCCTGATCCACCTCGCCCACACCCTTGGCCTGAAGGTCTGCATTGGCTGTGAGGACGCCTCGCGAGCCAGCGACGCGACGCTGCAGGACATTGCCCGCCTGGCCCGGGAGGCGGGAGCCACCCGTCTGCGCTATGCCGATACCGTCGGTATCCTCGACCCGTTCACCACCGCGGCGCAGATCGCCGCCCTGCGCCGCGTCTGGCCCGGCGAACTCGAGATGCACGCCCATAACGATCTGGGCCTGGCTACCGCCAACACCCTGGCGGCGGTGCGCGCCGGGGCCACCAGCGTGAACACCACCGTGCTGGGCCTGGGCGAACGCGCGGGCAACGCGGCGCTGGAGACCGTGGCGCTCGGACTGGAGCGCTGCCTGGAGGTCAAGACCGGCGTGCGTTTCACCGCCCTGCCGGCGCTGTGCGAACAGGTGGCCCTCGCCACCCGCCGCCCGGTGGATCCCCAGCAGCCGCTGGTGGGTGAGCTGGTCTTTACCCACGAATCCGGCGTGCACGTTGCGGCGCTGCTGCGCGACAGCGAGAGCTATCAGGCGATCGACCCCGCCCTGCTGGGCCGCGGCTATCGGCTGGTGCTGGGCAAACACTCCGGTCGCCAGGCGGTTAACGGCGTCTTCGATCGGATGGGTTATCACCTGACATCAGCGCAAATTGACCAGCTGCTGCCAGCGCTCCGTCGCTTTGCCGAAAACGGCAAACGCAGCCCGCGGGATGATGAGCTGGCGGCAATCTACCACGCGCTCTGCAGCGCCGAAACGCTGCAGGCCAGGGGGTGAGTATGGAGTGGTTTTATCAGATCCCCGGCGTGGGCGACCTGCGCTCCGCCGATGCGTTCTTTCAGTTTTTCGCCGTTCCCTATCAGCCCGAGCGCCTGGCGCACTGCAGCCTGCCGGTGCTGGCCACCTTTCACCGCAAGCTGAAGGCGGAAGTGCCTCTGCTCAACCAGCTGGAGGATAACCCGCGCGCGCACTGGCTGCTGGCGCGCCGACTGCTGGCGGAGAGTTATCAGCAACAGTTCGAGGAGAACACGCCATGAGACCCCGATTTACCTTTAGCGAAGCGGTCCGCGTCGTGCGCGCCGTCCGTAACGATGGCACCTATGCGGGCCTGCCGTCCGGCGCCCTGCTGGTGCGCCGGGGCAGCATCGGCTATGTCCGCGACTGGGGAGTATTCTTGCAGGACCAGATCATCTACCAGATCCACTTCCCGGACTGCGACCGGGTGGTCGGCTGTCGCGAACAGGAGCTGATTGCCGGCGATCGGCCCTGGCTGGCCGGCAATCTGCAGTATGGCGATAGCGTAATCTGTCAGACGGCGCTGGCGATGCAGGGCGAGATGGTGGTCAGCGTCGGTCAGTTGGGGCGCATCGAAGCCACCGACCGGGGCGAGCATGGCGACGGCTATATCGTCGACTTCGGCGGCCGCTGGTTCCAGGTCCCGGTAAGCGCGCTGGCGCTGGCAGAGGAGGAAGAATAATGGAGCCCTGGCAACGATTTGGCCGGCAGCGGCTGGCGCAGAGCCGCTGGAACTGCGAGCCGGCGGCCATCGCCGCGGTCGACCGGCAGGCCTTCGAGGCGGCCTGGCAGCGCCAGGCCCAGATGGAGCAGGTTATTGTCGCCCAGATTGCGCCGGAGGCGATCCCCGCCGCGCTGCTGGAGGGCCTCGCCACTTCGCTGGGCGCCTGGCTGGATGAGGGAGGATTTACGCCAGCGGAGCGGGCGGCGATCGTCGTGCACCACGCCCGGCTGGAAACCGCCTTCGCCGGGATTGCCAGCCAGGCGCCGCGGCCGGATCCCGCCGCGGTGCAGGCCTGGTATCTGCGGCATCAGGCGCAGTTTATGCGCCCGGAACAGCGCCTGACCCGCCATCTGCTGCTCACCGTCGATGGCGACGACCAGGCGGTTTACTCGCGTATACGGGAGCTTCATGGGCAAATCGAAGCCTCCCGCGAGGCGTTTGCGCCGCTGGCCCAGCGACACTCCCACTGCCCGAGCGCGCTGGACGGCGGGCGGCTGGGGTGGATCGGCCGGGGGCTGCTCTATCCGCAGCTGGAGGAGGCGCTGTTTGCGCTGGCGGAAAATGCGCTGAGCGCGCCGGTGGCCAGTGAGCTCGGCTGGCATCTGATCTGGTGTGAGGCCATTCGCCCTGCCGCGCCGATGACGCCTGAGCAGGCACTGGAAAGCGCCCGCGATTACCTCAGTCAACAGAGCCAGCGCCGCCACCAGCGCCAGTGGCTGGCCGAGATGCTAGCGCGCCAGCCGGGGCTGTGCGGGTAGCCGACAGGCTACCCGCCATCGCCTACAGCAGATGCGGTTTAATCTCCTCAAGCCAGGTCGCCAGCCGCGCGTCGGTCTCGTCGAACTGGTTATCCTGATCCAGCACCAGTCCGACAAAGCGATCCCCCTCCAGCGCCGATGAGGCGCTGAACTCATACCCCTCGTTCGGCCAGCTGCCGATCATCGTCGCCCCGCGGGCATGCAGGGCGTCGTACAGCGGCCGCAGCCCGCTGGCGAAGTTATCCGGATAGCCACGCTGATCGCCGAGGCCAAACAGCGCCACCGTTTTCCCCTGCAGGCTAACGTCGCCGAGGTTGCGGATAAACTCGGCCCACGACTCGCTCTCGCCCCCAGCCTCAAGGCCCGGCAGCTGGCCGTCGCCCAGCGTCGGCGTCCCCAACAGCAGGGCCGGGTAGGCCAGCAGGTCCGCCAGCGTGGCGCGGTTAATATTGACCGGGGCGGCGGCGGCCTCCCCCAGCTGCTTGTGGATCATTTTCGCGATCTTGCGGGTTTTACCGGTGTCGGTACCAAAGAAAATGCCAATGTTCGCCATAGTACGCTCCTGTCGGAATGGTGTTGAAAAAAGGAATGACGACAGAGGTATTGCGAAGGCTGTGCCAGGTTGCCCTGCACCGTAACGGCCCATCCCTGCCCCATCAGGATCGCTTCGCCTCACGATGCCGCGCGCCAAAGGCGCACCCGGCGGGGCGAAAGGTAAAAATCCGTGAATTTTCCCCCTGTCGGATCAATGTTTCGCGTGGTCGTTCCGATAAGGGCGCACACTTTGCATGGTTATCCAGGTTCGGCTTACCCCGCCGCGTTTCGCGCACGGTGTCGGACAATTTGTCATAACTGCGACACAGGAGTTTGCGATGACCCTGAATATGATGCTCGATAACGCCGCACCGGAGGCCATCGCCGGCGCGCTGACTCAACAACATCCGGGGCTGTTTTTTACCATGGTGGAACAGGCCTCGGTGGCCATATCCCTCACCGATGCCAGCGCCAGGATCATTTACGCCAACCCAGCGTTTTGCCGCCAGACCGGCTATTCGCTGGCGCAATTGTTAAACCAGAACCCGCGCCTGCTGGCCAGCAGCCAGACGCCGCGCGCGATCTATCAGGAGATGTGGCATACCCTGCTCCAGCGTCAGCCCTGGCGCGGCCAGCTGATTAATCAGCGTCGGGACGGCGGCCTGTACCTGGTGGAGATTGACATCACCCCGGTGCTTAGCCCGCAAGGGGAACTGGAGCATTATCTGGCGATGCAGCGGGATATCAGCGTCAGCTACACCCTCGAACAACGGCTGCGCAACCATATGACCCTGATGGAGGCGGTGCTGAATAATATCCCCGCCGCCGTGGTGGTGGTGGACGAGCAGGATCGGGTGGTGATGGACAACCTCGCCTACAAAACCTTCTGCGCTGACTGCGGCGGCCGGGAGCTGCTCACCGAGCTGCAGGTCTCCCCTGGCCGGATGACGCCCGGCGTGGAGGCGATCCTGCCGGTAGCGCTGCGCGGGGCCGCGCGCTGGCTGTCGGTAACCTGCTGGCCGTTGCCCGGCGTCAGTGAAGAGGCCAGCCGCTACTTTATCGACAGCGCGCTGGCGCGGACCCTGGTGGTGATCGCCGACTGTACCCAGCAGCGTCAGCAGCAGGAGCAAGGACGCCTTGACCGGCTGAAGCAGCAAATGACCGCCGGCAAGCTGCTGGCGGCGATCCGCGAGTCGCTGGACGCCGCGCTGATCCAGCTGAACTGCCCGATTAATATGCTGGCGGCAGCCCGTCGGCTGAACGGCGAGGGAAGCGGGAATGTGGCGCTGGAGGCCGCCTGGCGTGAAGGGGAAGAGGCGATGGCGCGGCTCCAGCGCTGTCGCCCATCGCTGGAACTCGAAAACCCCGCCGTCTGGCCGCTGCAGCCCTTTTTCGACGATCTGTGCGCCCTCTACCGTACCCGCTTCGATCCCGACGGGCTGCAGGTCGACATGGCCTCACCGCATCTGATCGGCTTTGGCCAGCGCACCCCGCTGCTGGCGTGCTTAAGCCTGTGGCTCGATCGCACCCTGGCCCTCGCCGCCGAACTCCCCTCCGTGCCGCTGGCGATGCAGCTCTACGCCGAGGAGAACGACGGCTGGCTGTCGCTGTACCTGACTGACAACGTACCGCTGCTGCAGGTGCGCTACGCTCACTCCCCCGACGCGCTGAACTCGCCGGGCAAAGGCATGGAGCTGCGGCTGATCCAGACCCTGGTGGCGCACCATCGCGGGGCCATTGAGCTGGCTTCCCGACCGCAGGGCGGCACCTGCCTGACCCTGCGTTTCCCGCTGTTTAACACCCTGACCGGAGGTGAAGCATGATCCCTGAATCCGACCCGGACACCACCGTCAGACGCTTCGACCTCTCTCAGCAGTTCACCGCCATGCAGCGGATAAGCGTGGTGCTGAGCCGGGCCACCGAGGCCAGCAAAACGTTGCAGGAGGTGCTCAGCGTATTGCACAACGATGCCTTTATGCAGCACGGGATGATCTGCCTGTACGACAGCGAGCAGGAGATCCTCAGTATCGAAGCGCTGCAGCAAACCGGCCAGCAGCCCCTCCCCGGCAGCACGCAGATCCGCTATCGCCCCGGCGAGGGACTGGTGGGGACCGTGCTGGCCCAGGGGCAGTCGCTGGTGCTGCCCCGGGTCGCCGACGATCAGCGTTTTCTCGACCGCCTGAGCCTCTACGATTACGATCTGCCGTTTATCGCCGTACCGTTGATGGGGCCCAACGCCCGGCCAATAGGGGTGCTGGCGGCCCAGCCGATGGCGCGCCAGGAAGAGCGGCTGCCGGCCTGCACCCGTTTTCTCGAAACCGTCGCCAACCTCGTCGCCCAGACCATCCGGCTGATGATCCTTCCGGCCTCACCCGCCCTGTCGAGCCGCCAGCCGCCGAAGGTGGAACGGCCGCCGGCCTGCTCGTCGTCGCGCGGCGTGGGCCTTGACAATATGGTCGGCAAGAGCCCGGCGATGCGCCAGATCGTGGAGGTGATCCGTCAGGTTTCGCGCTGGGACACCACCGTGCTGGTGCGCGGCGAAAGCGGCACCGGGAAGGAGCTGATCGCCAACGCCATCCATCACCATTCGCCACGGGCTGGCGCCGCCTTCGTCAAATTTAACTGCGCGGCGCTGCCGGACACCCTGCTGGAAAGCGAACTGTTCGGCCATGAGAAAGGCGCCTTTACCGGGGCGGTGCGTCAGCGTAAAGGACGTTTTGAGCTGGCGGATGGCGGCACCCTGTTCCTCGATGAGATTGGTGAAAGCAGCGCATCGTTCCAGGCCAAGCTGCTGCGTATCCTCCAGGAGGGGGAGATGGAGCGGGTCGGCGGCGATGAGACCCTGCGGGTGAATGTCCGCATCATCGCCGCCACCAACCGTCACCTGGAGGAGGAGGTCCGGCTGGGCCATTTCCGCGAGGATCTCTATTATCGTCTGAACGTGATGCCCATCGCGCTGCCCCCGCTGCGCGAGCGTCAGGAGGACATCGCCGAGCTGGCGCACTTCCTGGTGCGCAAAATCGGCCAGCATCAGGGGCGCACGCTGCGGATCAGCGAGGGCGCGATCCGCCTGCTGATGGAGTACAGCTGGCCGGGTAACGTTCGCGAACTGGAGAACTGCCTCGAACGATCGGCGGTGATGTCGGAGAGTGGCCTGATCGATCGCGACGTGATCCTCTTCACTCACCAGGATCGTCCCGCCAAAGCCCTGCCTGCCAGCGGGCCAGCGGAAGACAGCTGGCTGGACAACAGCCTGGACGAACGTCAGCGACTGATCGCCGCGCTGGAAAAAGCCGGCTGGGTGCAGGCCAAGGCGGCACGGCTGCTGGGGATGACGCCGCGCCAGGTCGCTTACCGGATCCAGATCATGGATATCACCCTGCCGCGTCTGTAGGCCGCGGTGTCAGGTTCAGGACATTGTCGTCAGTACGGCAGGAACGCGACAATGTTGTGCCGCAGGGATGCGGGATAACGCTTTATTTTTCAGCCAGATAAAAAATTCGTCACTGGTACGTCGTTTGCAGCAGGAAGGTATCGCCCAACCATGAAGGTACGACCATGACTTCCTGCTCTTCTTTTTCCGGCGGTAACGCCTGTCAGTCGGCGGACGCCAGCGCGTTAGCGCCGCGGGTGGCCGACAAGGTCGCCGCGCACCCCTGCTACTCCCGCAGCGGGCACCACCGTTTCGCCCGGATGCATCTTCCGGTCGCCCCGGCCTGCAATCTGCAGTGCAACTACTGCAACCGTAAATTCGACTGCAGCAATGAGTCCCGTCCCGGGGTGTCATCGACGCTGCTGACCCCCGAGCAGGCGGTGTTGAAAGTGCGCCAGGTGGCCCAGGCCATCCCGCAGCTGTCGGTGGTCGGCATAGCCGGGCCCGGCGATCCGCTGGCCAATATGACCCGCACCTTCCGCACCCTGGAGCTGGTCCGCGACCAGCTTCCGGATCTCAAATTATGCCTGTCGACCAACGGGCTGATGCTGCCCGACGCGGTCGATCGCCTGCTGGAGGTCGGCGTGGATCACGTCACGGTGACCATCAATACCCTGGATGCCGATATCGCCGGGCAAATCTATGCCTGGCTGTGGCTCGACGGCGAACGCTACCGCGGCCGGGAAGCCGGGGAGATCCTGATTGCCCGCCAGCTTGAAGGAGTCCGCAGGCTGACCGCCGCGGGAGTGCTGGTCAAGATAAACTCGGTGCTGATCCCGGGGATCAACCACGGCGGCATGGCCGAGGTCGGCCGTCGTTTGCGGGAAAGCGGCGCGTTTATTCACAATATTATGCCGCTGATTGCCAGACCGGAGCACGGCACGGTCTTTGGTCTCAACGGCCAGCCGGAGCCGGACGCCGGGATGCTCGCCGCGATCCGCAGCCAGTGCGGGGAGGTGATGCCGCAGATGACCCACTGCCATCAGTGCCGTGCCGACGCCATCGGCATGCTGGGCGAAGATCGCAGCCAGCAGTTCACCCGGCTGCCGGACCCGGACAGCCTCCCCGACTGGCTGCCCATCCTCCACCAGCGCGCCGAACTTCATGCCAGCCTCGCTACGCAGGGGGAGTCGGACGCGGATGACGCCTGTCTGGTGGCCGTGGCCTCCCGCCACGGCGAGGTCATTGACTGTCATTTTGGCCATGCCGACCGCTTCTCGATCTACAGCCTGTCGGCCGCCGGTATGGTGCTGGTGGGCGAGCGCTTTACACCGAAATATTGCCGCGGCGAAGAGGAGTGTGAGCCACAGGAGAACGAGGCCAGACTGGCGGCGCTGCTGGCGCTACTCGCCGACGTGAAAGCGGTGTTCTGCGTGCGTATCGGCCATACGCCATGGCAGCAGCTGGAATTGCAGGGCATTGAGCCGCAGGTGGACGGCGCGTGGCGTTCGGTCGCCGAGGTGCTGCCTGCCTGGTGGCAGCGGCGGCGACAGAGCCTGGCGGCATCGCGTCTGCGTCAGGGGGTCGCCTGATGGCGCCGGTCGACTGGTTGACCCGCCTGTGGCGATTGTATCACGCCGGAAAAGGCTGCTTTCCGCTGCGGATGGGGCTGACTCCCGCGGCATGGCGGTCGCTGCAGCAGCGGCTGGGCGAGGTGGCGACGCCGCTGGACAGCGCGACGCTGAGCCGCCGTCGGCTGATGACCGAGCTGAATGCCACCCGCGACGAAGAGCGTCGGCAGCTGGGGCAGTGGCTGACGGAGTGGATGGCGCCGGGGGCTGCACCGATGGCGCAGATCGTTGCCGAGGTAGCGCTGGCGTTTAACCATCTGTGGGAGGATCTGGGACTCGATTCGCGGGCGGAACTGGGCCGGCTGATGAGCGACTGCTTTCCGCAGCTGGTGGCGCAGAACCTCCACCATATGCGCTGGAAAAAGTTCTTTTACCGCCAGCGCTGCCTGCAATCGCAGGGGGAGATTGTCTGCCGATCGCCGAGCTGCGACGAGTGCCTGGAGCGCAGCCTCTGCTTCGAACCGCCACCGCTATAAACAAGCCGCAGCCCCCTGCGGCTGACCCAACCACACTCGCGTTTAACCCCTTTACGCGGGTTTCTGCCGGGTGGCGCTTCGCTTACCCGGCCTACATAACCATTAAATTTCAGAAGGTTAACCATCATCGTAGGCCAGGCAAGCGCAGCGCCGCCGGGCAATATATCAGGCTCCGTGTCCAACATGTTGCCGGGTGGCGCTTCGCTTACCCAGCCTACAACCCCAAATCACCACTGGATCAGGGGCCGCTGAAACTGCCGGTGCTGGCGGCCTCAAAATCGCTGAGACGTTCCCGGCAGGCCGGGGCAGCCCGCATGGATGCGGGCTGAGGGCCGTGTTTTGCAGGGACGCTGCCTCGGCCCGACCCGAAGCCTGCAGGGATAAGTCGAAGGCACCACGAAGTGGCGATTTTGCTGGCCGGAGCCCGGGGGTACAGGGGGCGGCGGCGACTGGCCGCCCCCTGTGCGCTCCCTGCCCCATGAGAGACATAACGCAGAAGACTAACCGGGAGCGCAATGTGCGCTGAAGCCACACGTGATAACGCTTTTCCCCGGGCTGAGAACGTGGTAAACCGATAACAGTCTCCCCGCCGCCGGGCAATACATCAGGCTCCGTGCCCAACATATTGCCGGGTGGCGGCTGCGCCTGACCCGGCCTACATAACCATTAAATTTCAGAAGGTTAACCATCACCGTAGGCCCGCGCAAGCGCAGCGCCGCCGGGCAAAAGATATCGCACCGGGCCAAACGAAAAAAAAGCCGGAGGTTTCCCTCCGGCTTTTCTCATTTACATCACGCTATGCCTTAGGCCACATCTTCGTACTGCGGCACCGGGTTGCGGAAGCTTTTGGTCACGCAGGCCAGATAGACCAGACCGATACCGGCCCAGATCAGGCCCAGAATCATCGAGCTCTCTTCCAGGTTGACCCACAGCGCGCCAACGGTCAGGGCGCCGCACATCGGCAGGAACAGATACTGGAAGTGGTCTTTCAGCGTCTTGTTGCGTTTCTCACGGATCCAGAACTGCGAAATCACCGACAGGTTAACGAAGGTAAACGCCACCAGCGCACCAAAGTTAATCAGCGCCGTCGCCATCACCAGGTCGAAGTTAATCGCCAGCAGCGCAATAGCGCCGACCAGGATGATGTTCATCGCCGGGGTGCGCCAGGTCGGGTGAACATAGCCGAAGAAGCTTTTCGGGAACACGCCGTCACGGCCCATCACGTACATCAGACGCGCCACGCCAGCGTGCGCCGCCATACCGGACGCCAGCACGGTGATGGTGGAGAAGATCAGCGCGCCAACCTGGAAGGCTTTACCTGCTACGTAGAGCATAATTTCCGGCTGTGACGCATCCGGATCTTTAAAGCGCGAGATGTCCGGGAAGTACAGCTGCAGGAAGTAGGTGGCAAAGATGAAGATCAGGCCGCCAATCAGCGCGGTCAGGAAGATCGCCCGCGGGATGACGCGCTCTGCATCTTTGGTCTCTTCAGACAGGTTGCTGATACCGTCGAAGCCGGTAAACGAGAAGCACAGGATCGTCGCCCCGGTAATCATCGGGATCACGTGCGCGTCACCGGACCAGAACGGACGGCTGCTGGCCAGCGTACCGGCGCCTTCGCCTTCAAACACGCCATAAATCACCATGCCGAGAATAACGGCAATCAGCACCACCTGCAGCACCACGATCACGGTGTTGAAGTTGGCCACGGATTTAATGCTGCGCAGGTTAAAGGCGGTCATAAAGGCGACCAGCGCGATAACAAACACCCACGACGGAATCGAAGGCACCAGCGCTTCAAAATAGATTTTCGCCAGCAGAATGTTGATCATCGGCGCGAACAGGTAGTCGAGCAGCGAGGACCAACCCACCATAAAGCCGACGGTCGGGCTGATGGATTTCTGCGCATAGGTATACGCCGAGCCGGCAGAAGGGTAACGACGTACCAGCTTGCCATAGCTCAGGGCAGTAAACAGAATGGCGATTAACGCAAAGGCGTAGGCCGTCGGCACGTGACCGTCGGTCATACCAGAGACGATACCAAACGTATCGAACAGCGTCATCGGCTGCATATAGGCCAGGCCCATCATTACAACCGGAACTAACGTAAGCGTTTTACGTAATTCCACGCGAGAGGTATTTGGAGTAGCGTTATGCGACATAGTTATCCCCTTTTACGGTGAACGCCAGCGCGTAAGCAAAAAATTGCCCCATTTCTTTCTATTCCTCAGCGACAACGACTGTCGGTTTTTAGTAAATATCTATCCGGTACGAAGCCCGGCCTCTTGGTATTGAATGATGTGTCTTTCGACCAAAAAAATAACCGACACTTTTAAAAAAAGCGTCGGCTAGTCTCTGGTTTTCAGGCCGCATATTTTGCAACAAATTCAACGGCGTTGACAAGATGTTATGAAGTTCATTGCGTAAGCGTATTTTTTAACGTGCTAATATCTATACGATTTCCGTATGATAAATTGTAAAAATAGCACTATTTGCTAATAGCATTTCCCGCCACCATTTGCTGGCCAAACCGCAGGTGGCGTCATTCCAGGCGATCCAGGCATGCTGGCGGGGCGACAGCCCGCGAACCGCCATGCTGATGAGCTCGCCGCTCTCCAGCAGCCCCTGCACCTGGTAACGCGGCAGACAGCCCCAGCCCAGCCCCATGCGCAGCAGCGCCAGCTGCCCCGCGGCGTCACACACCGTCAGGGTCTCCTGATCGCTCAGCAGCGCCCCGCCCTCGCCGGTGGCCACCGCCCGATAACGGCGCAGGGTCCGCCAGCTCAGCGGAGCGCGGTGTCGCGCCAGCGGATGCTGCGGGGAAACCACCAGCAGCAGCTCCAGCTCGCCGAGGGGGAGATAGTCATAACCGCTCAGCGGCGGCGGCTCGCCAAGGGCGCCCAGCAGCAGATCGGCCTGCCCGTCGGTCAGCGGGCGCCAGTCCAGCAGCGAGGGGTTCTGCGTGAAGTGCAGCCGGGTCAGCGGCTGTTGTTGATAAAATGCGGCAATCAGCGGCGAAAGCTGCGTCACGGGAAAAGTGCAGTCCACCGCCAGGCGGAGGGTGTGTTCCCACCCCTGCTGCAGCTTGACCGCCCGGATCTCCAGTTCGCGGGCGATATGCAGCACTTCCCGCCCTTTCTCCAGCAGCATTTGTCCGGTGGGGGTAAAGCGCGCGCGGTGGCCGCTGCGGTCAAGCAGCTGAATATTGAGATCGCTTTCCAGCCGGTGAATGGTGTAGCTCAGCGCCGAGGGCGTTTTAAAGAGCTTTGCCGACGCGGCGGCAAAGCTCCCCTCTTTTTCCAGCGCGTCGAGGATCACGAGGACATCCAACAGTGGTTTCATCGCTACCCCCTTACGGTATGCGAATCACCGCTGGTAGATCACTCCATCGGCATCACCAGCGGATCGGGGTACTGGTACTCAAACCCCAGCTCATTGCAGATACGATTGCCATCCACAATCTTGCCCTGACCGCCGTCCGGGCTGTCGCTGAACACCGGCGGCGGCAGCCCCAGTTCACGGGCCATTTGCGGATAAAAGAGGCCACGCGCCGGATGGCGGGGCGCACATAGATTATAGATGTGCCCGCCCTTCGGGGCCTGCAACAGCAGTTCGATAGCGGCCACCACATCCTGCAAATGCACCAGATTGACCACGTGCTGGCCATCCGGCGCCGACTTGCCGGCAAAAAAACGTCCCGGATGACGGGAAGGCCCCACCAGCCCGGCCAGACGCAGAATATCCACCGAGGTTCCCGGCAGGTTGTGCAGCCAGTCCTCCAGCTCCTTGAGCACCTGCCCGCTGGCGGTTTGCGGCAGACGCGGGGAGTTCTCTTTCACCGTGCCATTGACGTTGCCATACACCGAGGTGGAACTGGTGAAGACGATCCGCGGAATATGGTGCGCCAGCGCGGTATCGACAATCTCCTGCACCGCCTGCAGATAAAACCCTTCTCCCGCCCCGGTACGCCGGGCCGGCAGCGTGATCACCAGCGCATCGACGTTCATCAGCGCGTCGAGGTCCTCGGTATCACAGACCAGCTGCGGCTCCAGGCGCAGCGGATAGCTGTCAATCCCGCACATCCGCGCCGCCTCCACGCCATCCTGCGTGGTTTTACTGCCGGTGACCTGCCAACCTCGCGCCATCAATGACAGCGCCAGCGGCATTCCCAGCCATCCCAAACCGACTATCGCGACCTTTTTCATCCCAGGCTCCTGACTCTTTCGCTGTGCTGATTACAGGCTACGCCAGCCAGCGGCAACTGACAATTTCTTCGCTCAATGTGAAATGAATTAATGATAGAAAAAAGCCCTTGCTTTCTGCGGCGGAAGTGGTTTAGGTTAAAGGACATCAAATGCATAGTCATTCACAGAGAATTTTTATGAACCGCGTTCAATTTAAACACCACCATCATCACCATCATCCTGACTAGTCTTTCAGGCGATGTGTGCTGGAAGACATTTGGATCTTCCAGTGGTGCATGAACGCGCAGAGAGCCCCCGGAAGATTCACTTCCGGGGGCTTTTTTTTGGACCAAATTCGGACAGATTCAGACAGGTATTCAGAGGAAAAGAACAATGTTAGACAACACCCGTTTACGCATAGCTATTCAGAAATCAGGCCGTTTAAGCGAAGATTCACGCGAATTACTCAGCCGCTGCGGCATTAAAGTCAATTTGCACACCCAGCGTCTGATTGCGCTGGCGGAAAATATGCCAATCGACATTCTGCGCGTGCGTGATGACGATATCCCGGGCCTGGTGATGGACGGTGTTGTCGACCTCGGTATTATCGGCGAAAACGTGCTGGAAGAAGAGCTGCTCAGCCGCCGCGCTCAGGGCGAAGACCCGCGCTACTTCACCCTGCGCCGTCTCGACTTCGGCGGCTGCCGCCTGTCGCTGGCGACCCCGGTGGATGAAGCCTGGAACGGCCCGGCGGCGCTGGACGGCAAACGCATCGCCACCTCTTACCCGCACCTGCTGAAGCGCTACCTCGATCAAAAAGGTATCTCTTTTAAATCCTGTCTGCTGAACGGTTCCGTGGAAGTGGCGCCGCGCGCCGGCCTCGCCGACGCCATCTGCGACCTCGTCTCCACCGGCGCCACCCTGGAAGCCAACGGTCTGCGCGAAGTGGAAGTGATCTACCGCTCCAAAGCCTGCCTGATCCAGCGCGACGGCGAGATGGCCGACGCCAAACAGCAGCTGATTGACCGCCTGCTGACCCGTATTCAGGGCGTGATCCAGGCCCGCGAGTCGAAATACATCATGATGCACGCTCCGACCGAACGCCTGGAAGAAGTGGTTGCCCTGCTGCCGGGCGCCGAGCGTCCGACTATTCTGCCGCTGGCAGGCGACAAGCAGCGCGTGGCGATGCACATGGTCAGCAGCGAAACCCTGTTCTGGGAGACCATGGAAAAACTGAAAGCGCTGGGCGCCAGCTCCATTCTGGTACTGCCGATTGAGAAGATGATGGAGTAATCGGCCAGCCGGCCACGGGACACACAGGGGAAAACAATCATGAGCTTCAACACAATCATCGACTGGAACGGCTGTAGCGCAGACCAACAGCAACAACTCTTAACGCGCCCGGCGATTTCCGCCTCCGACAGCATCAGTAAAACGGTGGCGGAGATCCTCGATAACGTCAAAGCCAACGGCGACGCGGCGCTGCGCGAATACAGCGCGAAGTTTGATAAAACCACCGTCGCCGCGCTGCAGGTGAGCGAGGCGGAGATCGCCGCCGCCGGCGAACGCCTCAGCGACGAGCTGAAGCAGGCGATGGCGGTGGCGGTGAAAAACATCGAGACCTTCCACAACGCGCAACAGCTGCAGGCGGTGGATGTCGAAACGCTGCCGGGGGTGCGCTGCCAGCAGGTCACCCGCCCTATCGCCTCCGTCGGGCTGTATATTCCGGGCGGCTCGGCGCCGCTGTTCTCCACGGTGCTGATGCTGGCGACGCCGGCGCGCATCGCCGGCTGTCAGCAGGTGGTGCTCTGCTCGCCGCCGCCGATCGCCGATGAGATCCTCTATGCCGCGCAGCTGTGCGGCGTGAAAACCATCTTTAACGTCGGCGGCGCCCAGGCTATCGCCGCCCTGGCCCTCGGGACCGAGTCGGTGCCGAAGGTGGATAAAATCTTTGGCCCGGGTAACGCTTACGTCACGGAAGCCAAACGTCAGGTCAGCCAGCGTCTGGACGGCGCAGCCATCGACATGCCGGCCGGCCCCTCGGAAGTGCTGGTGATCGCCGATAGCGGCGCCACCCCGGACTTTGTCGCCTCCGACCTGCTGTCGCAGGCGGAACACGGCCCGGACTCGCAGGTGATCCTCCTGACCCCGGACGCCGACCTCGGCAGTCGCGTTGCTGAGGCCGTCGAACGCCAGCTGGCCGCCCTGCCGCGCGCGGAAACCGCCCGCGTGGCCCTCTCCGCCAGCCGGATCATCGTGGCCCGCGACCTGGCGCAGTGCGTGGCTATCTCCAACCAGTATGGCCCGGAGCACCTGATCATTCAGACCCGTCAGGCCCGCGAGCTGGTGGACAGCATCACCAGCGCCGGTTCGGTTTTCCTCGGCGACTGGTCACCGGAATCCGCGGGTGATTACGCCTCGGGCACCAACCACGTCCTGCCGACTTATGGGTATACCGCTACCTGTTCGAGCCTCGGCCTGGCCGACTTCCAGAAGCGGATGACCGTGCAGGAGCTGTCGCGCGACGGCTTTGCCGCCCTCGCCTCAACGATTGAGATCCTGGCCGCCGCCGAGCGCCTTGACGCCCACAAAAACGCCGTAACGCTGCGCGTTGCCGCCCTGAAGGAGCAAGCATGAGCATTGAAGATTTAGCCCGCGCCAACGTCCGTGCGCTGACCCCGTATCAATCCGCTCGCCGTCTGGGCGGCAAAGGCGACGTCTGGCTGAACGCCAACGAATTCCCGACCGCCGTGGCTTTCCAGCTCACCGCGCAAACGATGAACCGCTATCCGGAGCCGCAGCCGAAGGCAGTCATCGAGAGCTACGCCCGCTACGCCGACGTCAAACCGGAGCAGGTGCTGGTCAGCCGCGGCGCCGACGAAGGGATTGAGCTGCTGATCCGCGCTTTCTGTGAGCCCGGCAAAGACGCGCTACTCTACTGCCCGCCCACCTACGGCATGTACAGCGTCAGCGCCGAGACCATCGGCGTCGAATGCCGCACCGTGCCGACCCTCGCCGACTGGCAGCTCGACCTGCCGGGTATCGAGGCGCAGCTGGACGGCGTGAAGGTGGTCTTTGTCTGCAGCCCGAACAACCCGACCGGTCAGATCATCGATCCGCAGTCGATACGCGACCTGCTGGAGATGACTCGCGATAAAGCCATCGTGGTCGCCGACGAAGCCTATATTGAATTCTGCCCGCAGGCGACGCTCGCCGGCTGGCTCAGCGACTATCCGCACCTGGTGGTGCTGCGCACGCTGTCCAAAGCCTTCGCCCTTGCCGGCCTGCGCTGCGGTTTCACCCTCGCCAACGCCGAGGTGATTAACGTGCTGCTGAAAGTGATCGCTCCGTATCCGCTCTCCACGCCGGTGGCCGATATCGCCGCCCAGGCGCTGAGCGCGGAAGGCATCGCGGCGATGCGCCAGCGCGTGGCGCAGATCCTCGACGAGCGCCGCTACCTGGTGGAACAGCTGCGCGGCATCGCCTGCGTGGAGCAGGTCTTCGATTCCGAGGCGAACTACGTTCTGGCGCGGATAACCGCCTCCAGCGCAGTGTTTAAATCTTTGTGGGATCAGGGCATTATCTTACGTGACCAGAATAAACAACCTTCATTGAGCGGCTGTTTGCGTATCACTATCGGTACCCGTGCTGAGAGCCAGCGCGTGATTGACGCCTTGACTGCGGAGAATGTATGACCCAGAAGTATCTCTTTATTGACCGTGACGGCACCCTGATTTCCGAACCGCCGGTGGATTTCCAGGTGGACCGTTTCGACAAGCTGGCGTTTGAGCCGCAGGTGATCCCGGCGCTGCTGAAGCTGCAGCAGGAAGGCTATAAGCTGGTGATGATCACCAACCAGGATGGCCTGGGAACCGACAGTCTGCCGCAGGAAGCGTTTGATGGCCCGCACAACCTGATGATGCAGATCTTCGCCTCGCAGGGCGTCAATTTCGAAGAGGTGCTGATTTGTCCGCACTTCCCGGGCGACAACTGCGCCTGCCGCAAACCGAAAACGCAGCTGGTGTTGCCGTGGCTGGAAGACGGCGTACTGGATAAAAGCCACAGCTATGTGATTGGCGACCGGGCCACCGACCTTGAGCTGGCGGATAACATGGGGATTACCGGCCTGCGCTATGACCGTGAGACCCTGGACTGGCCGACCATCAGCGAGCAGCTGACCCGCCGCGACCGCTATGCCCACGTCGAGCGCATCACCAAAGAGACCCAGGTGGACGTGAAGGTGTGGCTGGACCGCGAAGGCGGCAGCAAGATCCACACCGGCGTCGGCTTTTTTGACCATATGCTCGACCAAATCGCCACCCATGGCGGCTTCCGCATGGAGATCAACGTCGGCGGCGATCTGTACATCGACGATCACCACACCGTGGAAGATACCGGCCTGGCCCTCGGCGAAGCCCTGAAGCTGGCGCTTGGCGACAAGCGCGGCATCAACCGCTTCGGCTTCGTGCTGCCGATGGACGAGTGTCTCGCCCGCTGCGCGCTGGATATCTCCGGCCGTCCGCACCTGGAGTATAAGGCGGACTTCACCTATCAGCGCGTCGGCGATCTGAGCACCGAGATGGTGGAACACTTCTTCCGCTCGCTCTCTTACACCATGGCGGTGACCCTGCACCTGAAAACCAAGGGCAAGAACGATCACCACCGCGTGGAGAGCCTGTTCAAAGCCTTTGGCCGTACGCTGCGCCAGGCGATCCGCGTCCAGGGCGATGCCCTGCCGTCTTCCAAAGGGGTGCTGTGATGAATGTGGTGATCCTTGATACCGGGTGCGCCAACCTCAATTCGGTGAAATCGGCGATTGGCCGCCACGGCTATGAGCCGGTGGTCAGCCGCGATCCGGAGGTGGTATTGCGTGCCGATAAACTGTTTCTTCCCGGCGTCGGCACCGCCCAGGCGGCGATGGACCAGCTGCGCGACCGCGATCTGATCGACCTGATCAAAGCCTGTACCCAGCCGGTGTTGGGGATTTGCCTGGGCATGCAGCTGCTCGGCAAGCGCAGCGAGGAGAACAACGGCGTCGATCTGCTGGGCATTATCGAAGAAGAGGTGCCGAAGATGACCGACCACGGTCTGCCATTGCCGCACATGGGCTGGAACCGGGTGTATGCCAAAGCAGGCGATCGTCTGTTCCGCGGCATTGAAGAAGGCGCGTATTTCTACTTCGTGCACAGCTACGCCATGCCGGTCAACCCGTACACCATCGCCCAGTGCAATTACGGCGAGGCGTTCACCGCCGCGGTGCAGAAAGATAACTTCTTTGGCGTGCAGTTCCACCCGGAGCGCTCCGGGAGCGCCGGGGCGCAGCTGCTGAAAAACTTCCTGGAGATGTGATGATTATTCCTGCTTTAGATTTAATCGACGGCACCGTCGTTCGTCTCCACCAGGGCGATTACGGCCAGCAGCGCGACTATGGCAGCGATCCGCTGCCGCGCCTGCAGTCCTATGCCGCTCAGGGGGCGGAAGTCCTGCACCTGGTCGACCTGACCGGGGCGAAGGATCCGGCGAAACGCCAGATCCCCTTGCTGAAATCGCTGGTCGCCGGGGTTGACGTCCCGGTACAGGTTGGCGGCGGCGTGCGGACCGAAGCGGATGTCGCGGCCCTGCTTGAGGCCGGCGTCGCCCGCGTGGTGGTCGGCTCCACCGCGGTGAAATCCCCGGAGGAAGTGAAAGGCTGGTTTAAACGCTTTGGCCCTGAACGGCTGGTGCTGGCGCTCGACGTGCGCATTGACGCCGACGGCAACAAGCAGGTGGCGGTCAGCGGCTGGCAGGAAAACTCCGGCGTGACGCTGGAGGAGCTGGTGGAAAGTTATCTGCCGGTCGGCCTGCAGCATGTGCTGTGCACCGATATCTCCCGCGACGGCACCCTGGCAGGCTCTAACGTCTCGCTGTACGAGGAAGTCTGCGCCCGCTACCCGCAGGTGGCGTTTCAGTCATCCGGCGGCATCGGCGATCTCAATGATATTGCCGCGCTGCGCGGCACCGGGGTGCGCGGCGTGATTGTCGGTCGCGCGCTGCTGGAAGGTAAATTCAACGTAACGGAGGCCATTCAATGCTGGCAAAACGGATAATCCCCTGCCTCGACGTCCGCGACGGCCAGGTAGTGAAAGGCGTGCAGTTCCGTAATCACGAGATCATTGGCGACATCGTCCCGCTGGCCAAGCGCTATGCCGACGAAGGGGCTGACGAACTGGTGTTCTATGATATCACCGCCTCCAGCGACGGCCGGGTGGTCGACAAGAGCTGGGTGTCGCGCGTGGCGGAAGTGATCGACATTCCTTTCTGCGTGGCGGGTGGGATCAAGTCGCTGGAAGACGCGGCGCAGATCCTCTCCTTCGGCGCCGATAAGATTTCGATTAACTCCCCTGCTCTCGCCGACCCGACGCTGATCACCCGCCTTGCCGACCGCTTTGGCGTGCAGTGCATTGTGGTGGGGATTGATACCTGGTTTGATGCAGAGACCGGCAAATATCACGTCAACCAGTATACCGGCGACGAGACCCGCACCCGGGTGACACAGTGGGAAACCCTCGACTGGGTGGAGGAAGTGCAGAAGCGCGGCGCGGGCGAGATCGTCCTCAATATGATGAACCAGGACGGGGTGCGCAACGGTTACGACCTGCAGCAGCTGGCGAAGGTTCGCGCGGTGTGCCATGTCCCGCTGATCGCCTCCGGCGGCGCGGGCACCATGGAACACTTCCTCGAAGCCTTCCGCGACGCCAACGTTGACGGCGCGCTGGCGGCCTCGGTATTCCACAAACAGATTATTAATATTGGCGAACTGAAAGCGTACCTGGCGGCACAGGGCGTGGAGATAAGGGTATGTTGACTGAACAGCTGGACTGGGAAAAAACGGACGGCATGATGCCGGCCATCGTGCAGCACGCCGTATCCGGCGAAGTGCTGATGCTGGGCTACATGAACAAGGAGGCGCTGGAGAAAACCGAAGCCACCGGCAAGGTCACCTTTTACTCACGCACCAAACAGCGGCTGTGGACCAAGGGTGAAACCTCGGGCAATGTCCTCAACGTAGTGAGCATCACGCCGGACTGTGATAACGATACGCTGCTGGTGCTGGTGAACCCGATCGGGCCGACCTGCCATAAAGGCACCACCAGCTGCTTCGGCGAAACCGGCCACCAGTGGCTGTTCCTCTATCAGCTGGAGCAGCTGCTGGCCGAGCGTAAGCACGCCGACCCGGAGAGCTCCTACACGGCGAAGCTGTACGCCAGCGGCACCAAGCGTATTGCGCAGAAAGTGGGGGAAGAAGGCGTCGAGACCGCGCTGGCCGCCACGGTGAACGACCGCTTCGAGCTGAAGAATGAGGCGTCGGATTTGATGTACCACCTGCTGGTGCTGCTGCAGGACCAGGGGCTGGATCTCGGGGAAGTGATTGATAATTTAAGAGCACGGCATAAGTAATATTAGTACTAGTTAATTCCGCAAATATAAAAGGCAGATTTGTCCTCAAATCTGCCTTTTGTTTACCATTAACTCATGTTACAAGCCATTATTCCGATCTGGTGGGTAATGATGAAAGACAACGTTTGTTGAGTTGTTGTCTTTCTTTATCAAAAAACCAACCCCACTTATTGAAATATTTAATCGCAGAGGTCATATGATAAAACAGGAATTTAAAGCTGTGATATGATTTTCTTTGCGATAGATGAACGACTGTAGAATCAGGACAATAAACAACATTAAAATTCCCCGCACTGATACGGCGCGAAAAATCGACATCCTCTAAATACATGAAGAATCGAAGGTCGAAACCTTGAACTTGTAGAATGGCGTTGTTGCTCACCATCATAAAACATCCTGACATCGATGGCGCGTAGAATGCAGCATTAAAATTAGCGTTACGCAATTCATACTCATTATTTATGTTGGGAAAAAATGATGAGAGAAATCGACGTCCGAAAAGTTGAAATGGTGCCGGCAATAGCTTTGTCGCATATTGCAATGCACCATTTGGATATATGATTTTAGGGACTGAAAGGTCGACCGAATTTTCCTTACAAAAGGAAAACAGTTTATCAACCTCGCCCTGAGCATAGTAAATGTCAGGATTACAAATCAAAAAATAACTACATTGGTTTTTATAATGTTCAAAAACTTTATTATGCCCTGCGCCAAAACCTTCATTATCAGTTAATCTTATGACATCAACTTTATCGTGCTTATAATCATCCAACCAGGTACAAAAAGAACCATTATCCACTATAACTAGTTTATCGATATTCTTTTCATTTAATAACGAATCAAGCGTAAGCTCAATTTCTTGAAAAGAATGTTTATAAAGAACAAGCGAAGCTAGTATATTCACATAGCACCTTACTACATTTTCCCAACACAAACGTAAATTATGGTTGATAATGTACCGAGTTTATATTGATGGTAAACACCAGATTTTATGTAAAAATAAATCCTTTTCAAAAAATTACTTTTACTTATATTATTATAGTTATAATAAACTTGCTTTTCATTCTCACCGAAGTGAACCACTATCTTATCGAGAACGGTTTTATTCCGTTTATTCCAGTCCGCACGATTTCCTTTAAAAGATGAAAAGAAATTACGCACACGTAAAAAAATATTACGTCCATCACCAATCACATTATTACTATGTTGGCGATACAACACACCAGGGGTGCGATCAAAATAAATGCGACCGTTGCATGCGCTTACTATCTGATAGAGCGACCAATCATGTACCACCATTTCTTCAGTCGAGGCAGCCATTAATAACTCTCTGGCTTTATGATTGAATACCATAGTATTGCCGCTAGCAACATTATGCAACAGAGCATTGGCAAAACTGAGTGCCTTAGTGGGTGAAAGTGATTCCCCAATAATATTATCAGCCTGATCGATAAGAGTGGTAGCCGAGCAATAGAGAGCAGGAGTATCTGAGGGGACACTGTCCAGAAAGCGAACTGCATTTTCTATTTTTTCGGGTAGCCAAATATCGTCCTGGTCAGAAAAAGCATAATAATCAGCAATGATTTTTTCATCGTTGATCATGGACTGAAAATTTTGGCAGAAACCAAGACAAGGGCCTTTTTTTAGAAAACCAGAAATCTCTGGATGAGAAAGATAAAAGTTATTAACAATTTCGGCTGTCGAATCGGTCGAACCATCATCAGAAACATATAAACACCAGTTCTTATATGTTTGGTTAAGAAATGAATCAAGTTGAGGCTGAAGGTACTCCTGACCATTTCTTACAGCCATTAAAATAGCAACACTTCGGTTCATTCTGAAACCCTGCCCCTCTATCTGCTATCCGCAGATAGAGGGGTTATTTTTAATTTAATTTACTAAACCACGACCACAATAATCATCATCTAAGGTCATTTTTTTCACGAAGTCATTTTCTTTTCGATTGCAACTTGAAATGAACTCACTATATAAAGAATCAGCTATTGTCAATGAAGGCGAAAAATCAGGGTAAAGCGTATTTCGTATATCTCTTGCATCACGAACGAAATCCATGCAGCCTTTTTGTAACTCCGTTCTGATGTCTTTTGTTATAAGCTCTTCTGGACGCTGTTGTTTATATACTGGCGTAACGGTCGCGTTTTCCAGGATATATTTAACAATTTGGGTATCATCCGAGCTTAACAATTTCTCTAGTACGAAGCTATGGCGCAAAACTAATGAATTATCATTCTGCAGGGAGACAGAGTTCTCAATAAAACAACCATGCGCCTTACTTCCGTTATTCAATCCTTTTCCTGCAACTTCAGATGTTGCCATATAATAACCATCAACCCTGTCAGTTACGATATTAATAAGTGATTTCTGGATCGTACCGGAATATCCGACATCAACAACTGTTTTGTGGGCTGACTTTATAAACCCTTCTTGCTGAAGGTATTGTAATAAGCCCTGTTTTTCAGCATGTGCTTCAGCAAGGATATCTGGCAGTAGATATTCCAGTAATGGTTTGATTTCAGAAATATCTTCATTATGAACCTCCACTAATTTGCCTTTAGCCCACAGCCCAGAGGAGTATAAAGAAGATAGTTTTCCTTCCGGAAGAGTTAATCCGTAACGTTCACGTAAAAACATCTCGAGCGTATTAGCAAAAAAAGTCGACTTAGCTATATTCAGTACATCATCCAATGTTGTCACATTTGGTACGTTAACCGCACGACGAGACAGTATCAGATAATGACTTTGAGGTGTCGTTTCCGCTCCATCACACCAAAGATCATAAACTGCTTTAATGATTTTCCCTTCTCTCGCAAGAAAATATAAGTCCTGCACGCCGTCTTTTGCAGCGCATTTTCTAAGCCATTCAGCAAATGCAGTAAGCAAGGGCCCAGCAAGATTATAACCAATTTGATAGGGACTAGAAGAGAATAGCTTAAGTTTTTCGGGAGAAAAATTACAAATTTGACTCAAATTTTTCTTCGTTATAAGGCCAAAAGTAAGTTCTCCGTTAAGATCTGACTTAAAGGCCTGCTGTGCTACTGGTGCAAACTCCGGAATATGAAGTGCTAAGTCCGTAGCTCTCACAAGATGCAAACCGAGGATGTTAAACCAATCGCAAGGTAACTGTAAATCACTTCGCTCGTTATCACCAATCATTACAACTTCATTACCAGAAACACCATATTCGGCAAGAAGGAGCTCATACAGTTCACCCGTATCCTTTCTTTTACCTTTATCTGATGATAAATAAATTTTATCCCATCCGGTAAAACCATTAGATTCTAGCATATTAACGATAGTTTCAAGCGGTAAAAACATATCGCTGACAATAGCGATTTTTTTACCACTCTTTTTAACAAACTCAAAAATTTCCAACATATCCGGCCGAGCTGAAACAGAAGCAATTTCAACCCGTTCTTCGAGCTCACGAAACTTTTTGGCGACTGAATGTTCAACCTGATAATGTTGCTGCAATTCATTATAGATATCGTCAATACTGATATCCCGCCCAGCGCGGTGCCTTGCACTCTGCTCTGCGGCAGGCCTTTTAGACAGAAATTCGGATGCTTCCTCAGCAGACAATTGGCTGGCAATGATCTGCTTTGTATGATCAGGATGAAGTAAAGGACGAATCAAGAGAGTATCAAAAATATCAAAAGCGATAATTTTTTTGCTTGGATCAGAAATTATTTGATGAATCGACTCTAACGTTCTAGGGAAATATTGATGATCCCAACGGAAAGTGGATTTTGACTCATTGTCGCAGTCTTTTATAATTAATGAACCATAATTCAAAGCCTGAGGGACTATACCTAACAAACGTTCAATTGCATGTGCTGTAGTCCCATCAGTCTGTCCTTTTTCTTCAGGAAAATCTTGCCACGCTAAATTCATCTCGAATAACGGGGACAAAGCGTCTACACGAGCCCAAAACATTGACCCTGCGGGGAAATTGAAATATCCATCAGGACAGGCTATTCCCATTTTTGCGCAAAGTTCACTGCCTTGCTGTTTGTTGGCTAGCCAGGTAAATGCCATATAAGGTAAAGTATGATGGACCTGTGGGTAGACAATCCCTAATTTTTCATCATCATTAAAGGCTTTAAATATCCGTTTTACATTAGATTCCGAACCGAACAAACCATTCAGTAAATACTCTCGCCAACCGGTTGTTTTTCCCTCATTATATAATGACTTCTTACTTTGAATATGACAAATAAAATCATATTGTTTTAAGGCGGAACCAAACTCGGCGAATACTGGAGCAATATCACGACCACGATTAGGTACTACCCGCACATCGAGATTTTCGATATTTTTAATCTGCTTAAATTGCAGATTGCATCGTTGTTTGGCTTCTTCACTTGTTACTGAAATGTAAACGTCGAACTTAAACGGCATTGTTGACAATTGTGCCACAAATTCATCGATTAAGTCTGGATAAAAAATATGACATTGAACAGCAATTCTTCCAGGCTGTGTATTAATATCGTCACTTAATAAATTAATATCGATAAGCTTATCACTTACCTCTAATTCATTTGATATTAGAGAATGAGCAGCCATAAATTTAGGATGGCTAGTGAACCAACTAGGTCGAACCTTAAATGCCATGGTTAATAGCTGTTCACGGTACTTATAAGGGGTTCGATAATAAGCTGACTTGGCAATGTTACGGACTTCTTTTTTAATATGCCGCATCGCATCTTTCTGTTGGCCGCGGAGTAATCGAAACATGAATCTTAGCGGCTTAGTGATTTTCCACGAGTTAGTATTAATCAGCCGCTCAATTTCCTTTTCGAGTGCATGGACATTGCCGGAAATATGATGCTGACTGTTTTCCAGTTCATGGATTCTGCCAGCCATAACATTTTTAATATTTTTATCTTCCTGAATTCTCTTTATATAGAGTTCGTTTTCTTCTTTTGATTTATTAAGTTGATGCTGAAGTTCTTGATTTTGACTCTCAAGAACGGATCTGGCTGATTCAATATGCTGGATATGATTATGGGCTTCTTCGCGCAGAGTAATTAACTCACCTAGGCGTGAAAATGCTTCTCTAATGAGAGCTGGCTCACCAAAAGAAGCCAACTTTTCATAAAGAGCTTGGCTTTTTTTGCCTACAAAAAGCACACCCAGGCCATATGAATGCAAAAATTCAAAAGATGGATACTGTTGTTGAAGTTCATCCCAAAGCTGCCATACACCAAATCCTCGTTCACGGACATTGGTGTCATGGAACAGGACAACCGCATCATCTGCTAATTTTGATTTCCAGGATTCAAAGTCATGTTTAACAGCTTCATAGGTATGTAAGCCGTCGATATGCAATAAATTAACGCTACCTGCAGAAAAATATTCGTTCGCCTGATCAAAGGTCATGCGCATTAAATTTGAAAATGCAGAGAAATACTGCTGATTCCATGCACTTACATCTCTGAATACATCTTCACTGTAGCTACCAGCATGCTCATCCCCCTGCCACGTATCAACAGCATAGCATTTGGAACCGGTATTATTTTCCAGGACAGCCTGGCAGATTGCAAAATATGAATTTCCTGAATGCGTACCTAATTCAACAATAGTACCCGGTTTCATTTCCTCAACAAGCCAACTGACAAAGGGGATATGGCCGCACCAGCCAAATGGGAAAGTCAGTTTTCTAGGTCTGGAAAGCATTGATTTATTAATCATAGTCATAAAATAATTACTCTTAATTCACCGAGATACTAATATTTTTCATTGGAATACCGACTAGCCCAGTCACCGTACTGGAAGAATGCGATTTAAAAATTACCGCATCATGTATCCAGTGATGTTGGATATGTTCTTGCTGACTGCCTTCTGCTACTGCGACGCAAATACTATATTCACCGACTGGAAGTATAGGCATGTTAAACTCGAAAATGCTATCCATATTGTCATTAGGTTGCATACTGAGTGGTGTATCCATATAAGAAAGGTATGTGTTATCACCAAATAACGTTTGTCCAAGTCTGTCTTTTATATAGAAACCGATTATTGGGCTAAACATACTTTTCAAGCATCTAACACTTATTCTAAGCTTAACTTCTTCCCCACCAACTACCCATGATAAAGGTTCACCGTTTTGATCCTCTAGCCTTACACTATAGATCTCTGCGCCATTCTCACCAAACTGTTTACTTTCATCATTAAAAGAAAACAGTTCTATATCATTACGTAAATTACTAGCATTAATAAAACTAGTACGCATATCTTTATAAGCTACAACCTCGGTAACATCCTTGTTTTGACGCTTGACGGATACATTCCTGTTACTCTGTTTAAATAATGCAGCAAGATAAGCTTCCGAGACATCTTTCGCAGAACCTTCCATCTTCTTCTGCCCATGATCAATCCAGATAGCACGATCGCATAAGTTTACAATTGAAGCGGTATCATGGCTAACGAAGAGCACAGTACCATGTTCCATAAATGCCCGTAGAAAACGCATACATTTTTGAACAAAGAACGCATCACCAACCGAAAGCGCTTCATCTACGATTAAGATATCTGCATCAACGTGAGCGATAATTGAAAATGCCAACCGTACAAACATACCACTAGAATATGTTTTTACCGGTTGCTCAATAAACTCTCCAATTTCGGAAAACTCAACGATACTGTCGAAACGTTCTTTTATTTGTTCGTCAGTTAGTCCCATTATTGATGCTGAGATAAATATATTTTCTCTACCTGTGAAATCAGGGTTAAACCCAGCACCAAGCTCTAACAGAGCAGCCACTCTACCGTTTACAGTTACATTGCCATTCGTTGGCGACAACGTCCCACAAATAATTTGCAATAGGGTTGATTTACCTGCGCCGTTGGCACCAATGATCCCAATTGTCTCTCCTTTATTAATAGTTAAGGAGACATCATTAAGTGAATAGAATTCTTTATGTTTCTTTATACGCTTTGCCCCAGCAACTCGGCGTGGTAAATTTGCCAGGAATTCTTTTATCCGATCTTTTGGAGTGTTGTAGATGCGAAAAATTTTTGTAATATGTTCTACTTGAATGACAGCTTCGCATTTAACTGAATTATAGGACATCTGCAAAACCTTTTTTAGCCTTCTGGAATATTTTCATTGCAATAATGTAAAATATAATACTTGAAATATACAGAATTGAATATGATTCAATTGACATGTTTTTGCCAAAGATTAATACATCCCGTGTGTTTTCTATTAAAAACGCCAACGGGTTGTACATCATAACATCCTGAAAACTTTTAGGAATTGCGCTTAACGGATAAAATATCGGAGATAAAAACATCAGAAACGTTATCATAATTGGCACAGCCTGAGCTATATCTCGAAAATATACGCCAATGGTTGAAAAAATAACAATTAATGAAAAACCGATAAGAAACAAAGGAATCAACAACAACGGAAAGAATAAAATTGTCCAAGGCACTGAATTGAAGACAATTAGTTGAGCAATGAGCAAAATTATGAAACTTATAAAGAAATTAAACACGGCCGAAAGAAAAATGCTAAACGGAAGACAGCCAAGTGGAAAAACAACTTTCTTAACGTAATTTACATTACTGGTAAATAATGTCGGTCCTCGACTTAAACACTCTGCTAAGAAGTTGAATATAATCAACCCAGCAAACAATACTACTGCGAAGGTCCCTTTCCCTCCTTCTAAACTACCCCATTTAGCCTTGAAGACTTCTGAAAATACAAACGAATAAACACATAACATAATTACTGGGTTAACAACTGCCCAAAAACCGCCGATAAAAGATCCCTTATATTTAGAATCAATATCTCTTTTCGCCAGTTTCAAGATGAGGGTTTTGTTTTTCAAGAAATACTTCAGCATCGCTTAGACATACCTTAATTTATATACTGGATTCAGGCTCTGGTCATTTTTTGAGCCCGAATCCAGGTCATCACTAGATATACACTTCCGCGTTGGCCAGCGTGTGCGCCTGCAGATCTTTCTCCGACAGCGACAGTGCGCTGTCGCTCAGCGCCGGCCAGTCAATCCCGATCTCCGGATCGTTCCAGATGATGCTCCGTTCTGACTGCGGCGCGTAGTAGTTCGTCGCCTTGTAGACAAACTGCACCGTGTCGCTCAGTGCCATAAACCCGTGGGCGAACCCTTCCGGGATCCACAGCTGACGTTTATTCTCTGCGCTGAGCACCGCGCCCACCCATTTGCCAAAGGTGGGCGATGAACGACGGATATCCACCGCCACATCAAATACCTCACCTTCCACGCAGCGGACCAGTTTGCCCTGGGCGTGCGGAGCCAGCTGATAGTGCAGCCCGCGCAGCACGCCTTTCTGGGACTGGGAGTGGTTGTCCTGAACAAAATCCACCTGGCGGCCCACCGCCTCATTAAACACCTTGCTGCTGA